>OICB01000427.1_pt1 | contig 23940 bp, 16 predicted proteins | sample 1581121 | NCBI WGS metagenome assembly OICB01 (sample SAMEA3882544, study PRJEB24775) | human gut metagenome | biome: human-associated habitat; feature: intestine environment; material: feces | place: Netherlands | collected 2009/2010 | reverse complement strand
TTGGCACGCTTGGCGTACTGGTTCAGATTGTTGCTGCACATCTGCAAGAGACAAGCTGGAAAAGGAGCTGCAGGCAGCAATCTACGATGCCGAGGATGGCTCCTGCCTGTTTGGCCGCGTGCTGTACGTGAATAAGTCCTCTATGTACAAGTACGATTACGTCATCGACGATCACGCAACCGAAGCCTTCACTGCTTGTTGGGATCTGTCAGCCTGCTGGCTGAACAAGTAAGCAACCAACTTTAGAGTATCACGACCGGAATATATTTCTCCTTATTTCGGCAGATCCCGGCGCAGTGATCTGCGCCGGGATTTGTTTTAGAAGGGGAGAAAGGTTCCGCAGGAAATGGAGCGAACTATGAAATCGAACAACCTTGCCAAAATGATCGGCAAGCGTGTGGTGCAATCCTGCATCACCATCCTGCTTGTCACTCTGTTCGTCTTTGCCCTCATCCAGATGGTTCCGGGCGACCCCGTAGCCAACTATCTGGGTGCAACCGCCACCGAAGAGCAGATCGCCTATTACCGCCACCTTTATGGTTTCGATCGTCCGGTCATCGTCCAGTATCTCAGCTGGATCGGCGGCCTGTTCCGGGGCACCATGGGCCAGTCCATCAGCTATCAGTCTGAGATCGCTGACATCATCCTGCCCCGTCTGGGAACAACCCTGACCATGGTGATCCCCGCCTTTATCATTGGTACGATCACCGGTATCCTGTTCGGCATCATTGCTGCCAAGAACCGCGGCAAGACCATTGACAGTGTGATCTCCTTCTTTGCGAACATCGGTGTCTCGATGCCCATGTTCTGGCTGGGTATGATGGGGATGCTGGTGTTTGCCCTCAAACTGCGGGTCCTGCCCAGTTCCGGCTATGTTCCCATCACCCGTGATTTTGGCGGCTGGCTCAGCCACATGATCATGCCCATCATTGTGCTGAGTCTGGGTGTCAACGCTGGTTTTGTCCGTCTGACCCGCTCCTCCATGCTGGAAGTCATGCGGCAGGATTATGTGACCACCGCCCGTGCCAAAGGCGTTTCCAAGAAGGATGTTACCTTCAGGCATCAGCTGCGCAATTCCATGATCCCCATCGTCACCACCATGGGAATGCGCCTGGGTTCCATGGTGGGCTCCACCGTCCTGATCGAGAGCCTGTTCGTCATCCCGGGTCTTGGTAGCGTGATGATGAACGGCATCAGCAACCGTGACTTCATGCTGGTGGCGAACGGTGTGCTCATCATCTCCATCTTTGTTGCCATCTGCAACCTCGTGGTCGATATCCTGTACGGCATCATCGATCCCCGCACCCGCTAAAAGGAGGAATGAACTGTGGAAAACAAGACAAAAAAGAAGGGTCTGCTGGAGCGTATCACGTCCTCCCGCGTGTTCCGGGTCATGTTCAGCCGCAAGATCATCGTGGTCTGCGCAATTTTACTTCTCATCATGGTGCTCATCGCCATCTTTGCTCCGGTGATTGCTCCCTATGATCCCAACAAGGATGATCTTTACAATGTTCTGAAAGGCTGCTCTGCCGAGCACTGGCTGGGCACCGACTCCAATGGTCGTGATGTTCTGAGCCGCATCATCTATGGTGCCCGCATCTCCTTTACGGTCGGTATCGTGGCCGTGGTCATTTCCAGCGTTATCGGCATGGCACTGGGCCTGATCGCCGGCATGGCAGGCGGTGTGGTGGATGCCTTCATCATGCGTGTCATGGATGCCATGATGGCCGTGCCCATGCTGATCCTGGCTATGTTTCTGGGTGCGATCCTGGGTCAGGGCCTGGGCAATGTCTGCCTGGCCATCGGCATCTCGATGGTGCCCGGCTACGCCCGTGTCACCCGCGGTCAGGTGCTGAGCGTCCGCAATGCCGATTATGTCACCGCCGGTACCCTGTGCGGTGCATCCCGGATCCGCAACACGCTGGTGCATGTGTTCCCCAACTGCCTGTCCGTCAACATCGTCAGCATGACCGCCAGCCTGGGCGGTGCCATTCTGGCCGAAGCGAACCTGAGCTTCCTGGGCATGGGCATCACGCCCCCGACTCCCAGCTGGGGCGCAATGGTCAGCGGCGGCTATAAGTACCTGTCCACCCAGCCCATCATTGCCATTGCTCCCGGCATTGCAATCATCATCGTAGTGCTCTGCTTCAATATGTGCGGCGACGCTCTGCGCGATGCCCTCGACCCGAAGCTGCGCGGCACATTGGGCAGCGGCAAAAAGACCAAGCGCGCAAAGCGCACCAAGAATGTGAAAGAGGTGGCCTGAAATGAGCGACAAGCTGCTGGAAGTCAAAAATCTGAGCGTTGAATATGATACCGAAATTTCCACCGTCTACGCTGTCAATGGTCTGGACCTGGATCTGAATTACGGCGAGACGCTGGGGCTGGTGGGTGAGACCGGTGCCGGTAAGACCACCACAGCCCTGAGCGTCATCCAGCTTCTGCCGGAAGGCATCGGTTTTGTGACCGATGGCTCCATCAAGCTGGATGGTGTGGATATGCTGAATGCTCCTGAGGAAAAGATCCGTGCCATGCGCGGCAGTGTGGTATCCATGATCTTCCAGGATCCCATGTCTGCCCTGAACCCGGTGATGACCGTGGGGGCCCAGATCATGGAGGTACTGAAGATCCATCATCCGGAGCAGAGCACTGCTCAACTGGAAGCCCGTGTGGACGAGATGATGGAGTTGGTGGGCATCCCTGCAAAGCGTAAGGTGGAGTACCCCCATCAGTTTTCCGGCGGCATGAAGCAGCGCATCGTCATTGCCATTGCGCTGGCCTGCGAGCCGAAGCTGATCCTTGCCGATGAACCCACCACCGCACTGGATGTGACCATTCAGGCCCAGATGCTGGGCCTGATCAACGAACTGCAGAAGCGGCTGAACACCGCCATGATCCTCATTACCCACGATCTGGGTGTTGTGGCCCAGACTTGCGAAAAGGTCATGGTCATGTACGCCGGTGAGGCCATCGAGTACGGCACAGCAGAGGATATCTTTGAGACCACGCAGCGCCACCCCTACACCCAGGGGCTGTTCAACGCCATTCCCAAGCTGGATGAGAACACCAAGCGTCTGGAGGCCATTGAGGGGATGATGGCTGACCCCACCCAGAAGATCGAGGGCTGCCGCTTTGCTGACCGCTGCAAATATGCCACTGCAGCCTGCAAAAAGGCCCAGAAGATGCGGGAGGTCACACCGGGCCACTTCATCCGCTGCTGCCGGTTTGATCCGCCGCAGTCCAACACCTGAGCCGGGAGGAAATGACAATGGAAGAAAAGGTTTTGATCGAGGCAAAGAACCTCAAAAAATACTTCAAAGTCGGCGCAAACAGCCAGCTCCATGCGGTGGACGGCGTGAACTTCAAGATCAAGCGCGGCACCACACTGGGCGTGGTGGGCGAGTCCGGCTGCGGCAAGTCCACGCTGGGCCGCCTGCTGCTGCGGCTCTATGATGTTACCGATGGTCAGATCATCTACGACGGCACCGACATCACCAAACTGAATGCCAAGGAACTCAAGCCCATCCGTGCCCGGATGCAGATGATCTTCCAGGATCCGTCCGGTTCGCTGGATCCCCGCAAGAGCGTGAAGGAACTGATCGGAGAACCGCTGAAGATCTATAAAGCCTGCAAAAACCGTGACGAATACGATGCCCGCATCGCCCAGATCATGGAGACCGTCGGCCTGGATGAGCGTTATGCAGAGAGCTTCAGCCACGAGCTGGATGGCGGCCGCCGCCAGCGCATCGGCATTGGCCGCGCATTGGCTATGGACCCGGAGTTCATCATCTGCGACGAGCCGGTCTCTGCACTGGACGTTTCCATTCAGGCACAGATCCTGAATCTGCTGATGGATCTGCAGGATGAGAAAAAGCTGACCTATGTCTTTATCACCCACGATCTGAGCGTGGTCAAGCACATCAGCCACGAGATCATGGTCATGTATCTGGGCCAGTGTGTGGAATATGCCAAGACCGAGGATCTGTTCAAGAATCCGCTCCACCCCTATACCAAGGGTCTGCTGGATGCTGTGCCCATCCCCAGCCTGAAGGCCAAAAAGCTTTCCACCGAGGTCATGCGCGGCGAACTGACAAGCCCTGTGGACCCGGCTCCCGGCTGCCGTTTTGCGGCCCGCTGCCCCTATGCAACAGATGCCTGCCGCGGCAGGGATATCCCCTTGAAGGAAGTGGAACCCGGCCACTTTGTTAGCTGCACACGCTTTTGAGAACACGGAAAGGCGGGAAAATCAATGACAGAGGAAGAAAAAAAGACAGCTGCCGAGCAGAAGCAGCGTGAGATGGAAGAGATGATGCGGCAGGCGCAGGAGAGCTACCGGCAGGAATATGCCAGTATACCCTACGACGGCCCGGTCTATGGCTGCCGCCGGGAGGAGCTGATGCTGCCCATGCAGGACGGAGTGAGGCTCTATACCGAGATCTTCAAACCGGAGGGGCTTGCACAGTTCCCTGTGCTGATCCAGCGCAGCTGCTATCCCAATCAGCAGCCGCTGTATGAGATCAAAGGTGAAGAACTGACCCGCCGGGGCTACGGCTATGTGGTCCAGACCTGCCGCGGCACGGGCAAGAGCGAGGGACATTGGGAACCCAACGTCAATGAGCGCCCGGATGGCCGCGATACCCTGCAGTGGCTCAACGACCAGCCCTGGGCAGAGAGCATCGGCTATTTCGGAGCCAGCTATCTGGCCCTGACCGGCTGGGCCATTGCAGATATCGTTCCACCCAAGGTCAAGGGAATGATGCTGACGGTCTATGGCACCGACCGTTTCAAATCGGCCTATGAAAAGGGGCTGTTCCGCCACGATGTGCTGACTGGCTGGGCAATGCAGAATGCAGGCCATCCGGTCACAGCGGACTATCTGGAAAGCTGCCGCTTCCGTCCCCACGACAAGGTGGATGAAGCGCTGTGGGGTGGAAAGTTGGACTGGTATCAGGACTGGATCCACGCCACCCGCCGCACAGATGCCTACTGGCAGCAGGGCTGGTGGAAGCTGTTAGCCGATGTGCCCGGAAAGACCAAGGTTCCGGTGTATATCATCGATGCATGGTACGATCACCATTTTGGCAGTGCCATCAACACTTATGCCTCTCTGGCCCTTGAGACCAAAGAGCACAGCTGGCTGGATATCGGCTGCTGGAATCATATGTCCCAGCCCTGCATTGCGTGGGGCGAACAGCACAATCTGGAAAACGGCGACATCCACCGGATGCTGGAATGGTTCGACCTGCTGCTGAAGCAGAAAAAACAGCCGGAAAAGCGGGTGCGCACCTATGTGATGCGGGAGGACCGCTGGAAAACGCTGGAGGCATGGCCTGCCCCCGTGAGCCGGACTGAAAAACTTTATCTGGGTGAAACAACTCTGAATGCCGAGCCGGCAGAAGGGGAGCGCACCTTTGTGTATGACCCGGAGAACCCCGTGCCCAGCCATGGTGCAGAAAGCGTTCTGACCACCATTGCCGAGGCAGGCAGCCTGCTGCAGCCGGAGCCGGACTATCGGCCCGATGTGGTCAGCTTCGTCAGCGCTCCGCTGGAAAAAGCACTGCCCATTTGTGGGCAAATCAAGGTGCACCTGAATGTCTCGACCGATGTGGATGATACTGCCTTCACTGCCAAGCTGATGGAGGTGTTCCCGGACGGAAGGGCCTATAACATCCGGGGCGGCATCACCACCATTGCAGCAGATTTGCCGGAGGGGCAGACCTATACTCCCGGCCAGATAGCAAAGGTCTGTGTGGAGATGTGGGATATGAACTGGACGGTACAGCCCGGCAGCTGCCTGCGGCTGGATGTCTCTTCTTCCGACTTCCCGCAGTATGCCGTTCACAGCAATTACGCAGGAGTCTGGTCCGAACAGGGAAAGACCCGCATCGCCCACCAGAAGATCTTGCTGGGGGAGGGCAGCTTTGTAGAACTGCCCCTGCACGAGAACTGAGAGAAAGGAACCAAGACCATGACGGAACAGGAACGAAATGCCCTTCTGAACGAACTGCGGCAACAGGAGAGCCAACGGGAAAAGCAGATCAAGCGGGAGCGGTTCCGCCGCCTGAATCCTTATGCAAAGAAAGGAGCGGTGGTGTTTGCCGGTTCCAGCCTGATGGAACAGTTTCCGCTGTATGAGTTTTTGCAGGACGATGATCTGCACTGCACCTTGTACAACCGGGGCATCGGCGGCTTTACCACCACCGAGCTGCTGGAGGCCATGGACGAGTGCATCCTTGAGTTGCAGCCTGCGCACCTGTTCCTGAACATCGGCACCAATGACCTGAACGGCCCGGACTACGACCGCGCCGCCATGCTGGGCCGGTATGAGGAGATCGTGCAGCAGATCCGGAAAAAACTGCCCGAAACAAAGCTCTACCTGCTGGCCTATTATCCGGTAAACCCCACCGTGGCCGAAGACCCGGGCCTGATCGAATGCTTCCGCTGGCGCACCAATGAGCGCATCCGGGAGGCAAGCGAGGGCGTGCAGGCATTGGCCCGGAAATACGGGGCGGAATTCCTCGACCTGAACAAGGACCTGTGCGATGCTGCCGGAAATCTGAAAGCGGAGTACACCATTGAGGGAATGCACCTGTATGCCAACGGCTACCGCCCTGTGATGGATGCTCTGCTGCCGCTGCTGCGCAAAATCGGAGAAGAACAGGGAGAAAAGCAATGACCGGAGTCTTTGGTGTTGTTCTGGGTCAGATCCTTCTGATGTTCCTCTATCTCATCATAGGTTATGTGCTTTACCGTACCGGACTGATCACCCAGGAGGGCAGCAAGGCACTGGCTCACCTGCTGTTATATTGCGTGCTGCCCTGTGTTGTGTTAAAATCATTTTGTATTGAGTATTCGGCAAAGGGAGCTGTGGAATTGGCTGTCAGCATTGCGGCAGGTGCCGGGGTGCTGCTGCTCTCCATGGCGGTGTCGTGGCTCTTTTTCCGCAAAGACCCCATGGCGCAGATCGGTGTGGCTTTTTCCAATGCCGGGTTCATGGGATTTCCGCTGGTCACAGCAGTGCTGGGTGGAGAAGCTGTGTTCTACGCAGCAGGCTTTGTGGCCCTGCTGAATGCTTTGCAGTGGACCTACGGCCAGGCAAAGCTTTCCGGGGACAAAAAGTACATCCAGCTGGGGGCAGTGCTCAAAAATCCGCTGGTGCTCTCCCTGCTGGGCGGTGTGATGATCTACTTCTGCCGCATCCCGGTGCCGCAGTTCCTCCGCACCCCCATGGGGGCCATTGCTGGCATGAACGCTCCGCTTGCCATGATCGTGCTGGGTGTCTATCTGGCCAGGACCGATCTCAAAGCCATCTTTACCCGCCCCCGGCTCTACGCCCTTTCGGCAGTACGGCTGGTGGTGATCCCACTGCTGACGATCGTCTGTCTGATGCTTCTTCCAGCCGGATGGCGGCAGATCGGCACGGTACTGGTGATCGTCAATGCGGCCCCTATCGGCAGCAACATCGCGGTATATGCCCAGCGTCTGGGGCTGGATTCTTCCTACGCTGTGCAGATGGTCTGCCTGAGCACTCTGCTGTCACTGATCACGCTGCCAGTGATGCTCAGCCTGGCTGCCGCGTTGGGCTTTGCATGAGTCTGAAAACAACCAACAGAAAGCAGGAGATAAGATGAAACAGTATCTTTTGATCGACATCGGCGGAACTTTCATCAAGTACAGCCTGGCCGATGAACAGGCCCGGAAAATCTCTGGTGGAAAGGTTCCGACACCGCTGACGAATATGGATGACCTTCTGGCGGCCATCGAGGGCTTTGCCGCTCCCCTTCAGGGACAGTTCGTGGGCTGCGCCATCTCTATGCCGGGCCGCATCGATACCAGAAACGGCATCGCCCATACCGGTGGAATGCTCAGTGCCTTTATGTGGGAGCAGCCCTTTGCTGCGCAGGTAGAGGCACGGCTGGGCGTGCCGGTGACCATCGCCAACGATGGCAAGTGTGCCGCAGCAGCGGAGGGTTGGACCGGTGCGCTGGCCGGTGTGGAGAATGGCCTTGTGCTGGTGCTGGGCACCGGCATCGGCGGCGGCATCATCCTGAACGGGAAGGTGCTGATGGGCGCTCACGCTGCCGCAGGCGAGGTTAGCGGCCTTGTCTCGGATATTTCAAAGATGGCCGACGATGATTTCAAACTGACCTCGGTAGAGCGGTATTCCGAAGCACCCCTCTGGGCGGGAATGGCCTCGGCAAGTGGCCTGATCTTCGAGTATGCCCGGCAGAAGCATCTGCCGACGGGCAGCCCCATGCCCACCGGGGAAGAAATCTTTGCGGCTTACAATGCCGGGGAGCCGGAAGCGCAGAAGGCTCTCAAGATCTTTGCCCGGCGGGTGGTCGTTGGCATCCTGAGCCTGCAGCATGTGCTGGATGTGGAAAAGGTGGCCATCGGCGGCGGTATCAGCGCAGCGGAGGCTCTGCTGCCTGCGATTCAGGCCGAGTTGGATTGGCTGTTTGAGCGCTGCACAGTCATGCCGGCGGTCAAGCCGGAGCTGGTGCGCTGCCGCTATGGCAACGATGCCAACCTGATCGGTGCCCTGAAGCTGTTCTTTGAACAGAACCCCGCCTGAACCAGAACAAAATAGAATAGGAGTAGAAACTTATGAGCGTTTTCCGTGATGATTTCCTGTGGGGCGGTGCCTGTGCAGCCAACCAGTTCGAGGGCGCATGGGACGTGGATGGCAAAGGCCCCAGTGTCCCTGACCTGTGCACCAATGGCTCTCACACCAGCCCGAAATGGGTGACAACTGCTATCCGCTCCGACCGGCTGTATCCCAGCCATGAGGCCATCGACTTCTACCACCACTACGAGGAGGACATCGCTCTCTTCGCCGAGATGGGCTTCAAGACCTTCCGCACCTCCATCAACTGGACCCGCATTTTCCCCACCGGCATGGAGACCGAGCCGAACGAGAAGGGCCTTGAATTCTATGACAAGGTCTTTGACTGCTGCAAGAAGCACGGCATCGAGCCGTTGGTCACCATCAGCCACTACGAGCTGCCCTATGCGCTGGTGGAAAAGTACAACGGCTGGGCCAGCCGGGAACTCATTGAGTTCTATATGAACTACTGCAAGGCTATTTTTGAGCGGTACAAGGATAAGGTCAAGTACTGGCTGACCTTCAACGAGATCAACTGCGGTACCATGCCCATGGGCGCGATCCTGGAAACCGGCACCATCCGGGGCTTTGAAGGCCCTACCGACAAGGTGCCGGACAACAAGCAGGAGCGCTTTCAGGCGCTGCATCACCAGTTTGTGGCCAGTGCAGAGGCTGTTCGGTATGCCCACGACCACTACCCTCAGTTCAAGATGGGCTGCATGATCTGCTTTATCACCAGCTACGCACTGACCTGCGACCCGGCCGACGAGATCGCCAACCAGAAGGCCATGCAGATCAGCAACTGGTTCTGCTCTGATATGCATGTCCGCGGCGAGTATCCTTCCTACATGAAGCGTTATTTTGCCGAGAATAACATCACCATCCGGCAGGAGCCGGAGGATGCTGCTATCCTGAAGGCCGGTACTGTCGATTTCTACACCTTCAGCTACTATATGTCCAACTGCATCACCACCCACAAGGATGCCGATGATGTGGGCGGCAACATCATTGCTGGTAAGAAGAATCCTTACCTGAAAGCCTCCGACTGGGGCTGGCAGATCGATCCCATTGGTCTGCGCTACACCCTCAACGAGATCTACGACCGCTACCGCATTCCCCTGATGGTGGTGGAAAACGGCCTGGGCGCTTACGACAAGAAGGATGCCGACGGAAAGATCCACGACAGCTACCGCATCGACTACCTGCGCGCCCACATCGAGCAGATGGCCGAGGCTGTAAAGGACGGTGTAGACCTGATGGGCTACACTCCCTGGGGCTGCATCGATCTGGTGAGTGCCTCCACCGGTGAGATGGCAAAGCGCTACGGCTTCATCTACGTCAACAAGTTTGACGACGGCACGGGTGATCTGAGCCGCGAAAAGAAGGACAGCTTCTACTGGTATCAGAAGGTCATTGCTACCAACGGCGAAGATTTAGGATAACAAAAACAGACCTCCGGGTGCCATGTTTGCAGTACCGGGGGTCTGTCTTTTTGAAAGAAGGAGGTCATTTATGGAAAAGGCATTTTGCTGTGCGCCGGATTTTCCGATGGTTCAGACAAATTACGGTCCGGTGCGGGGATATCGCTTCCGGGAGATCAGCAGCTTCAAGGGCATCCCGTATGGGCGGGCGGTGCGCTTCCATGCACCCCAGCCGCCCCAGCCTTGGGCAGAGCCGCTGGACGCTTCCAGTTACGGCTGCGTCTGCCCTCTGCTGAGCATTGACAAGCCCAGCGGCGAACTGCGTGTGCCCCACCGCTACTGGGTGCAGGATGAGGACTGCCTGAACCTGAATATCTGGACTCCGGCCTGCGATGCCCAAAAGCGGCCGGTGATGGTCTGGCTCCATGGCGGCGGATTTTTTGCCGGCTCGTCCATTGAGCAGGTGGCCTACGAGGGCGGAAACATGGCGCGGGAAGGGGACTGCGTGGTGGTGTCACTGAACCACCGGCTGAACATCCTGGGCTACTTGGATCTCTCCGATTTTGGGGAGGAGTACGCAAACTCCGGCAATGCGGGTGGGGATGATATCATCCTGGCACTGCGGTGGGTGCGGGACAATATTGCAGCGTTTGGCGGCGATCCCGGCTGCGTGACGGTATTCGGCCAGTCCGGCGGCGGTGCCAAAGTGACAACGCTGCTGCAGACCCCGGCAGCAGATGGCCTGTACCACAGGGCGATGATAATGAGTGGCGTGCTGGAAGGTTTGCTGAACGACAGTGTCGGCAGCGGCAGGGACTGTGTGCAGGCGCTGATGCAGGAGCTTGGTGTGCAGACAGCACAGCAGCTGGAAACTGTGCCCTACCACCAACTGGCGCAGGCTTACCGGAACGTCAGCCCGGCTCTGAAAGCAAAAGGCGCGAACGTGGGCCAAAGTCCCCACCCGAACCGCTTCTATCTTGGAGATCCGCTCAATAACGGCAGTGGGTTTCGGCCCGAGACCGCAGACATCCCGGTGCTGATCGGTACGGTTTATTCGGAATTCTACGGTTTCTTTGATGGACTGAAAGGAGTCGGCCCGGAGGAAGCAGTGGGTCTGTCTGCCGCAGAGACCCTGCGGGAGCAGTTCCGCACTGCCTACCCGCACCGCCCGGAGGAAGACCTGCTGCTGGCAGATACCAGCTTCCGCGCCCCCACGATCAAATATGTCCGGGAGCGTGCCAAGGCGGGCGGAAAGGTGTACAGTTATCTGTTTGATCAGGACTTCCCTCTGATGGGAAAAAGCACCCCGTGGCACTGTGCGGATATCCCATTTGTGTTCCACAACACAGAGCTTGTACCAGTGTGTGCCTTTGAGGGAGCAAAGCAGCTGGAAGCGGAAATTTTTGGCGCTGTGATGCAGTTTGCCCGTACCGGTGCGCCGGGCTGGGCTGCCAGTACGGAGGATGTGGAACAGACCATGCTTTTCGGCCCCCAAAGCTGTCTGGTGCAGAACCACGATCACGCACTGATCGAAGCATTGGCACCCTTCACAGATTTACGGATGAAAAAAGCGACCCGGGCAGGCGGACAGATTCAGCATTAAAAAGCGCCGTTCAATACGCGGGAATTCCGGGAAACATAAAGCAGAACAGGCATCCTGCGTTACCGCTTGGCGGTATCGGGCAGGATGCCTGTTCTGCTATGATGATCTTCATTGCATTTTCTATATCCGCAACAGCCTGACGAGATTTCTGGCAGAGTTCATAGCAGATAAAAACAGCGTGCAGCTTTTCTGCATTTTTGCTTGCTGCCTTATCTGTGCGGAATGGATGCTGCACGCGGCATTCAAGGGTCAAACCGGTCTGCATTCTATAATTGCCACTTGACCCAACCCGTGGTATAATGAAAGAATCGAATACTATGGGAACAAAGGACAGGGGTCAGAACAGAAAATGGCAAAACGAAAGCGAAAAACAACTGCAAAGCGCGCGTCTGCACGCAGAAAAAGCCGGGCCGAGGAGCGGATGCCGGCGGGGCTGGGCACCCTGTTTGTGGGGCTGCTGCTCATCGTGCTGGCGTTCGTGGAGGGGGACTCCGTCTGGAAGAGCGCCCACCAGATCCTATTCGGGCTGTTCGGCTGCGGCAGCTTTGTGCTGGGCGCAGCGGTGTGCTATCTGGCCATCCTCTACACCCGGGGGCAGGACCTGCTGATGCAGGTGTTCAAGCTGCTGCTGGGGCTGATCTTTGCCAGCGGCACGGTCATCGTGTTTTCGGATATCCCCGCCGACCTGACCGCTGCCCAGATGATCGCTGCCTGCTACCAGAACGGCGCAAACGCCTGGCTGGGCGGCGGCGTGCTGGGCACTCTGCTGGGCGGCAACCTGCTCCTGCTCTGCGGGCGGCCTGCGGCCAATCTGGTCATGGCGGTGCTGGCCCTGTGCGCCAGCCTGTATATTTTTGATATCACCCCTGCCGAGTGCTGGCAGTGGCTCTGCAATGTGGGCGGCGGCGTGCATGAAAAAGGCGTGGCGGTCTATGAACAGAACGCCGCCCGCCGTGCTGAGCGCCTTGCGGCCCGGCAGGCGGAAGAGGAGTACTGCGCCGAGGAGCCTGCGGACGATTACGATGACAGTTCCGATGAGGAAGACGTGCCCGGCGGCATTCCGGTGCCCGGGTGGCTGTCCGGCGTGTTCAGCTGGGGCCACAAGGTGACCAAGGAGATGGAAGGCGAAGCGGAACCTGCTCCCGTGGACGATTCTCTGGGCTACGAGCCGCCTGCGCCGGTGGAGCCGGAACCGGCTCCCGCCCAGCCTGCCCCAGCCTTTGAGCCGGTCAAGGTGACCTCCAACCATCCCCGCGCGGCGTTTGATATTGATCTTGGGCCGGATACCTCTGTTTCCGAGGGCGGCAGCGAGCCCATTGAGCCCATCATCATCGGGCCGGGCGGCACCTTTGGGCAGGACCCGCTCCAAAAGGCCCCGCCCCGGGCCATCGTCAAACCGGTGGTGCCGGATGCCGTGGAGACTGCCGCCGAGGATTTCTTCGCGCCCGCCGGATCGCCTGCTCCGGCCCCTGTGGTGAACCCCACCGTGCCGCCTGCGGCCCCGGAAGCCCCTGCGGCTGCACCGGCAGAGCCCGTGCAGCCTGAGATGCCGGTGTTCCAGACCCCCACCCTGCCCACCACGGATGAGCCGGTGGTACCGGTGCGGGTCAGCGCGGAAAACGCGGTGGCCATGCGCAGTGAACCGGACGAGGACGGCTGGATCAGCATTACCAGCGAACCGGTGGAGGAAAAAGACCTGAACACGCTGGTGGCGGCCGCCATGGAAAAACCCGCCGCAGGCGAGCAGGCTGCCGCCACCGCCCCGGCCGAGGAGCCGGAGGTGGTGGAGACCTTCCAGTATCAGTACCCCAGCATCGAGCTGTTTGAAAAGTCTGCTGAGGAGGGTGACCCCGGTGCCCAGGACGAGCTGAAGGCCAACGCCCAGAAGCTGGTGGACACGCTGGAAAGCTTCGGCGTGCGCACCCGGGTGCTGGATATCTCGCGGGGACCCTCCGTTACCCGGTACGAGGTCCAGCCCATGGCGGGCGTGAAGATCAGCCGCATCACCTCGCTGGCCGATGATATCGCCCTGAACCTTGCCGTGGCCGATGTCCGCATGGAAGCACCCATCCCCGGCAAGCCTGCCGTGGGCATCGAGGTGCCCAACCACAAAAAGACCCCCGTTTTTATCCGCAGTGTCTTTGAAAGCCAGGCCTTCCTGCGGATGACTTCGCCCTTGGGCGTGGCGCTGGGCAAGGACATTGCCGGTGTGGCCCAGGTGGCCGACCTGTGCAAGATGCCCCATCTGCTCATCGCAGGCAGCACCGGCAGTGGTAAATCTGTTTGTGTGAACAGCATCATCATCAGCATCCTGTTCCGCTCCAGCCCCGAGGACGTGAAGCTCATGCTCATTGACCCCAAGGTGGTGGAGCTGGCTGAATACAACGGCATCCCCCACCTGCTGATGCCTGTCATCACCGAGCCGAAAAAGGCAGCGGGTGCATTGAGCAGCGCGGTGCAGGAGATGGAGCGCCGCTACCACCTGTTTGCGGAAAACAATGTCCGTGACATCAAATCCTTCAACAAGCTGGCGGCCACCGACCCCATGCTGGAAAAGATGCCCTATATCGCCATCATCATCGACGAGCTGGCCGATCTGATGATGGTCGTGGGCAAGGACGTGGAGGATTCCATCTGCCGGATTGCCCAGAAGGCCCGCGCCGCCGGAATGCACCTCATCGTTGCCACCCAGCGCCCCAGTGTGGATGTCATCACTGGCCTGATCAAGGCCAACATCCCCAGCCGCATTGCCTTTGCTGTGTCCAGCCAGGTGGACAGCCGCACCATTCTGGATGGTGCCGGTGCCGAGAAGCTGCTGGGCCAGGGCGATATGCTCTTTATGCCTGTGGGCGCGCCCAAGCCGGTGCGTATCCAGGGCACCTTTGTGCGGGATGAGGAGATCAGCCGTGTGCTGGACTTCATCAAGCAGAGCGCCACCGTCCAGTACGACGAGGCCATGATCGAAGCCATGGAAAAGCACGCCATTCAGGATGGCAAGAAGGGCGCATCCTCTGCAGATGCGGATGAGGAGACCGGCAGCGACCCGATGCTCAAGCAGGCCGTTGAGGTGGTCATTGATGCCGGGCAGGCATCCACCAGCCTGCTGCAGCGTCGCTGTAAGCTGGGTTATGCCCGCGCCGCCCGCATCATGGATGAGATGGAGCAGAAGGGCATCATCGGCCCCTATGAGGGTGCCAAGCCCCGCGCTGTCCTCATCAGCCGCCAGCAGTGGCTGGAAATGCAGATGAATCAGCCGGATGAATGAACAAATTTTGAGGAGCAAGGAGAAAAATGCAGCGACCTCTGACTTGTGTTGAAATATGTGCGGGCGCAGGAGGACAGGCTTTAGGCTTGGCAATGGCTGGTTTTGTCCATGTGGCGCTTGTAGAATATGAACGGGATTATTGTAAAGTTCTGAAAGATAATCGCCCGGAATGGAATGTGATCTGTGCGGACGTTCACAGTTTTGATGGACGGCCATACAAAGGTGTGGATTTGCTGGCTGGTGGTGTTCCGTGTCCGCCGTTTTCTGTTGCAGGAAAGCAATTAGGTAAGGATGATGAGCGTGACCTGTTTCCGGAAGCAATTCGTTTGATTCGAGAGATTCGTCCAAGAGCTGTTATGCTGGAAAATGTTCGAGGTTTTCTGGACTCTGGCTTCGAGGAATACCGAGACCATATTTTTACAGAGATAAAGAAGCTAGGGTATGTTACACACATTAAATTATTGAATGCCTCAGATTATGGGGTACCCCAGCTTCGTCCAAGGGTTGTTATAGTTGGAATCCGAAAAGATCAGGCAGGGGCATTTGAATATCCACAAGAGCATCCAGGAGAATCTCCTACGGTTGGAGAGACACTGTGCGATCTGATGTCACAAAATGGATGGAAAGGTGCAAAAAAATGGGCTGAAGGAGCTGATAGGATTGCACCTACACTGGTTGGAGGCTCTAAAAAGCATGGCGGACCGGACCTTGGCCCGACAAGAGCAAAAAATGCATGGGCAGAGCTTGGCGTTGACGGAAAGGGAATTGCAAATGAGGCACCGGAACCGGATTTTGACGGGATGCCTCGACTGACGAGCCGGATGATGGCAAGAATTCAGGGGTTCCCTGACACATGGACTTTTGGAAATAAAAAAACTGTTGCGTGCAGAATGATTGGCAATGCTTTTCCGCCACCGGTGGCGCAGGCTGTTGGAATTGAAATCAGGAGGTGCTTAGAAAATGCCGAAAGATGAAGTCTTGATTGCAATGGAACGCAAGAGATACCATGAGAGACTGCTGCAGACTGGTACATTGGCAATCAATGCAAATGGTGTTGCCACAAATGCAGACAAAGACAGTGTGATATCTGTAATGATTGCTAAAGGAATTGCCGAGCAACTGATGGCAGAAACCAATGAGCGTGTTGCAGGTCAAACAGCAGGAGCGTCATTTGAAATGCTTACGATGGAGTTTGTAAAGAGAACGTTCCCACAGCTGCAACATCTTAGACCGGGCAATTGGGAAGTCCTTAAACTTGGAAATAGAAGCAGGACGAAAACATCAACATTCGCTCAATATGAACATTTGGCGTATTTGACCGAACTGACAAAAGCTAACAGAAAATTGTCAGCTATGATTGGAAATGACTATATGGTAGCACCTGATATCGTTGTTTACCGAAACCTTTGTTCTGATGAGGAAATAAACGCAACAGAACCTATCGTAAATGATACTGTGTGTCGGTATGCTGATTTGAGAGAAAAGAATGGTGGCAAAGCAATCTTACATGCTTCTGTTTCGGCAAAATGGACAATGAGATCGGATCGAGCACAAAACAGTCGTACGGAAGCATTAAATCTGATTCGTAATAGAAAAGGGCATCTTCCGCATATTGTTGTTGTCACGGGAGAACCTCTTCCATCCAGAATTGCATCACTTGCACTTGGGACAGGGGACATTGATTGTGTATATCACTTTGCATTGCCGGAATTGATCGCGTCAGTTAACTCAACAGAACGGGCAGATGTGATAGAAACACTTAAAACATTGGTGGAAGGAAAAAGATTGAAAGATATTTCGGATTTGCCGTTAGATCTTTCCGTATAATGAGATGAATTGCGTTCTAAAAGACTTCATAAGTGTGAAGTGAGGATATAAAGGATATGCAGGAAAATACTTCCCCGATCTATACCGAATTTCTTCCCATCAGCCGGGCGGACATGGAAGCCCGGGGGTGGGATCAGCTGGACTTTGTGGTGGTGGGCGGCGATGCCTACGTTGACCACCCCAGCTTTGGCACCGCCATCATCAGCCGCCTGCTGGAGGCCGAGGGCTATAAGGTCGGCGTGCTGGCCCAGCCCCGTTATTCCGACTGCGAGGACTTCAAGCGGTTCGGCAGGCCGAAGTACGGCTTTTTCATCGGCGGCGGCAACGTGGACAGCATGGTGAGCCACTACTCCGTGGCAAAAATTCCGCGTGCCGAGGACGAATACTCTCCCGGCGGCATCGGCGGCGCGCGGCCTGACCGCAGCGCCACCGTTTACACCAGGCTGGCCAAGGAGGCCTACCCCGACCTGCCTGTGATCCTGGGCGGTCTGGAGGCTTCTCTGCGCCGGTTTGCCCACTACGATTACTGGCTGGACACCGTTCTGCCCAGCATTGCAGAGGACTCCGGAGCCGATCTCATCAGCTTTGGCATGGGCGAGCACCAGACCGTGGAGATCGCCCGGCGGCTGGCGGCAGGGGAGCCGGTGGAGTCCATCACCGATGTGGATGGCACCTGCTACCTGACCGATTTCGACCACCTGCCCGAAAAGTATGTGGAGTGCGCCGGTTTCCGGAAAGTGGCCTCCGATAAGGTGGCCTACGCCAAAGCCTGCCGCATCCAGATGGACAATCAGGATGTGGTCAGCGGCCAGATCATTGTCCAGAAGCAGAGTGAAAAGTACCTTGTGCAGAACATCCCGGCAAAGCCGTTGGTGCGCTGGGAGCTGGACAAGGTCTACGCCCTGCCCTACACCCGTCGGTATCATCCCATCTACGAGAGCATGGGCGGCGTGCCCGCCATCCGGGAGGTGCAGTTCTCCATCATCCAGAACCGCGGCTGCTTCGGCGGCTGCAACTTCTGCGCCATCCAGCTGCATCAGGGCCGCCGGGTCACCAGCCGCAGTGCGGACAGCATTGTGGAGGAAGCCGAGCGCATGACCCACGAGCCGGATTTCAAGGGCTACATCCACGATGTGGGCGGCCCCACCGCAAACTTCCGCTTTCCCTCCTGCCGGGAGCAGATGCTGCGGGGCATGTGCAATGGCGGCAAGCACTGCCTGGCCCCCACCACCTGCTCCCACATGATCGTGGACCACAGCGATTATCTCAAAATCCTGCGCCGGGTGCGGGAGCTGCCGGGTGTGAAGAAAGTGTTCATCCGCAGCGGCATCCGTTTTGATTACCTCATGGCCGACCCGGACGACACCTTCTTCAAGGAGCTGGTGGAGTATCACGTCTCCGGCCAGCTGAAGGTGGCCCCGGAGCACTGCGCCCCCAACACACTGGCCTACATGGGCAAGCCGCCCATCCAGACCTTCAACAAGTTCAAGGATAAGTTCTACGAGCTGAGCAAGAAGGCGGGCAAAAAGCAGTACCTCGTGCCCTACCTGATGTCCAGCCACCCGGGCAGCACCCTGAGCGATGCCGTCTATCTGGCCGAGTATCTCTACAAAAACCACATGCGCCCCGAGCAGGTGCAGGATTTCTATCCCACCCCCGGCACGGTGAGCACCTGCATGTTCTACACCGGCCTTGACCCCTACACCCTCAAGCCTGTGTTCGTGGAAAAGACTGCGGAGGGAAAAGCGCTCCAGCGCGCCCTGCTCCAGTATTACGAGCCCCGCAATGCCGAAAAGGTCATCAAAGCGCTGAAAATGACCCACAGGGAGGACCTGATCCCGCTGCTGGTGCCCGCCGAGGGCCGCCGCGCGGTCCAGCGCTCTGCCCGCCGGGCCGAGCCTGCCGAGGTGACCATCCACAACGACGGCACCTATACCGTCCGCTCCAACAAGGGCAGGGGAGGCAGGAATCAGAGCCGCGGAACCGCCCCGGCCCGCACCGCAGGCGGCCGCCAGCCCAGCCCCGGCGCACGCTTTGCGCCCAACGGCACGGCACCCCGTAAGCCGAAGAATGATCAACAGAAAGAGAATACAGCGTGGAAAACTTCAAAAAAGAAAAAGTAAGCCTCTGGCGGCGCATTGCCGCGCTGGCCCTGGCAGCGGCGCTGGCCCTTGGCCTTGCCGCCTGTGATGCCTCGGCGGTGGTGCCGGGCAGCAGCACCCCTACGGTCAGCACGGCCCAGCCTGCCGGAGACGGCCAGACCGCCAACTTTGAGATGCACTTCCTGGATGTGGGGCAGGCCCTGAGCGTGCTGGTGGAATGTGACGGCCAGTATATGCTCTACGACGGCGGCAACGTGGATGATGGCAGCTATGTCGTCTCTTACCTGCAGAATCTCGGCGTGGAGGAGCTGCAGTATGTGTTCTGCTCCCACGCCCATGAGGATCATGTGGGCGGCCTAGCCGCTGCGCTGGCCTATTTCCCGGCAGACCATGTGTACAGCCCCGTGACGGAAGCCTCCACCAAGTGCTTTCAGGATTTCGTCAAGTACACCCAGCAGCAGGGCCTGCAGGTGGAGGTGCCCGCTGCGGGCACGGTCTGGCCGCTGGGCAGTGCCACTGTGACCATGCTGGGCCCTGTGGCGCAGTATGACAACACCAACGATACCTCCATCGTTCTGCGGGTGGATTACGGCTCCACCAGCTTTCTGCTCACCGGCGATATGGAATCGGATGCAGAGCGCGACCTTGTGAACAGCGGTGCCAACCTGAAGGCAGATGTTCTGCAGGTGGGCCACCACGGCTCCAGCACCAGCACGAGCTACATCTTCCTGAACGCCGTCCTGCCCGAGATGGGCATCATCTCCTGCGGTGTGAACAACAAGTACGGCCACCCCCACGAGGAGACCCTGAGCATCCTGCGGGATGCGGGCGTGGATGTTTACCGCACGGACCTGCTGGGGGCCATCGTAATCGGTTCCGATGGACAGAACTATACCATCCGCACCGAGAAAACGGCCACCGATGCTGAGCTCAACCACCGACCCGGCGGCAGCGTCCACCGCGCAGCAGGGGTATATCGGCAACGTGAACAGCAAAAAGTTCCACCTGCCCAGCTGTGCCAACCTCCCTGCGGAGAAGAACCAGATCCTCTTCTCCAGCTACGAGGAGGCCATTGCGGCAGGGTACAGCCCGTGCTCGAGCTGCATCAAGTAAAAAGCATATCAAACAAGCAGCGCCCTGCCGGGGTAAACCGGCAGGGCGCTGCTGTTTTCTGGGATCATTTTTTCCGCTTTTTGAAATCGACCGGCAGCGTTGTCCACCGCTTCCGGAAGAGATATGCCGCATCCTTGGGCTGGCGCTGGCGGGTGAACAGGCCCTTTTTGTTGCCGTCCACCCGCAGGATGCCCTCGGTGGTCTGGAAATCGGCAAAATTCCACACCAGCTCACCCTGCACGAAATCGTAGTGGTCGAACACGGCGTGGGTCATCTCCAGATATTCATTCTGGTACTCGGCACTCCACATCACGCTGGGGAGCTTGTGTGCACCGCTCAGGTTGTCGGTGCCGTACTCAGTGAAGATGAGCGGGCGGCCATGCAGGACTTTTGCCCAGCCGTCCATCTCATGGTGGAAGGCGGCTTCGGCATCCGCCAGCCCGGCCCCGCCCAGTACATACCAGCCGTAGTAGCGGTTCAGGCTGACGAAATCGGCAAAGCGCTGGCCCTTGCTGGTGTCGGGCAGGCTGGTCATCAGGACCGTATAAGTACGGGGGCGCTTCTGGGGGTCGAGGCGGCGGGCCAGCTCGAACAGGGGCTTGAAATATTCCTCCGTGCCCGCGCTGGTGCACTGAGGCTCGTTGAGCAGGCTCCATCCGATGACCGAGGGATGGTTTTTGTCCCGGTCGATCATATCGGTCAGGGCTGCCTTGTGGTTCTTGAGCAGCGCAGGCGTGGTCTCCTTCTCAAAAAAGCCCTGCTGCCTGCCGTTGCCCTGATTGGCGGCCAGGAAGTTGGCCGTGCTCTGCATAAAGCCCACGGCGGGGACTTCGTCAATGATGAGGAAGCCCTCTTCATCGGCCATCTGGTAGATCTCCTCAGCATAGGGGTAGTGGCTGGTGCGGAAGCAGTTTGCGCCGATCCACTTCATCAGCTCAAAATCCCGCTTGACGGTGGGCAGATCAAGCCCGCGGCCCCGGATGTCGGCATCCTCGTGCCGGCCGAAGCCCCGCAGATAGACCGGGCTGCCGTTGAGCAGGAAACGCCCGTGCCGGATCTCAAAGGTGCGGATGCCGATCCGGTCCAGATACTCGTCCACCACCGCGCTGCCCTCGTGGATGCGGATGACCAGATCGTAGAGATAGGCGGCGTGGACATTCCACAGCTTGGCGTTTTTGACCACCAGCGTGCCGGTGGTGCCGGTGCTTTCGGCCACCCGGGTGGTGCCGTCGTAAAGCTCCACAGTCACGGGGTGGGGGCCGTTGGTGGTCACGGTATAATCGATCTCGGCCCCGGTCTCGGTCAGGCGGTATCGGGTGGAATAGTCCAGCACCCGCTCCTTGGGCAGGGCCATCAGCCAGACGGGCCGGTGGATGCCGGCGTAGTTGTAAAAATCAAAGTAGGGTGCGGCGATCTTTCTGCCGTCCGCAAGGGTGCGGGTGGTGCCTGCGGGCAGCATCGTCTCGCTGAGCTCGTTGTTCGCCAGAACACTGAGCTTGTTGAACTGGTTGTAGCGCACGATGTTGGTCACGGTGGCATCAAAGGGCAGGAAGCCGCCCTCGTGCTGGGCCACCTCCACGCCATTGACGAAGACCCGGGCCCGGTGGGTGACCGAGCCAAACCGGAGAATAATGTCCCAGCCGCTCCATTCCGCAGGGACAAAAAAACTGGTCTCGTACCAGAAATCACCGCAGTATTCGCGGGAGGCCTTGTCGGTGAACAGGTCGCAGAAGGAGGCAGGCACCGGCATGGAAAGAGAGGAGGGCAGGTCCAGCGCCCATCCGTCCTCCACACCCTTGCTCTCGGGGTCGAAGCTGAAACGCCACATCCCGTCCAGGCCGATGAGACGGCGGGTGGTGGTAGCGCGGGGATACAGCAGGGAGCGGTTCATCAGGATGACCTCACATTCATCAGCCCGGCGGCATTTTGCGTGCCACAGGGGCGTTTATTGTCTTTACACTCAGTATGACAGAAATTTTATAAAAGGGATAGAAAGATTTTTGAATAAATCCAGACTTTTTTCAGGAAAACAGGCGCTGCTCTGGGCAGAATACCTATTATCTCCGTCCGGGTTTAAAAACTTCCGTAAAGAGTGCCACAAAAAGTGAATGCTGGGAAAAAGAGGAAAAACAGAATGTGAACGAATTGTGAAAATGTACAAAAACAATACCTTAAAATTGTACGAATTCACCTAAAAAATATTCTAACATTTTTTGATAAAAGTTTGTCATAATATTGGGGTACAAACTTGGATACAGCAGAAGAGGCGCTGTACCGTTTTGAATTGACCACCGAAGGAGAGTACAATGGCAAATGAAATGCAAAAGACCACCCCGTTTGGGATGCGGGACAAGGTCGGCTATATGTTCGGCGATTTCGCCAACGATTTTACTTTTATCCTGTCGTCCAGCTTCCTGATGAAGTTCTATACCGACGTGATGGGCGTGAGCGCCGGTGTTGTGGGCATGATCATGATGATCGCCCGCTTTGTGGATGCCTTTACCGATGTGACCATGGGCCAGATCGTGGACCGCTCCAAGCCCACCAGGGACGGCAAGTTCCGCCCCTGGCTCAAGCGGATGTGCGGCCCTGTGGCCATCGCATCCTTCCTCATCTTCCAGTCCGGTCTGGCCGGGATGTCCTACGGCTTCAAGGTGGCATGGCTCTTTGTGACCTATATCCTGTGGGGCTCCATCTTCTACACCTCCGTCAACATCCCTTACGGTTCCATGGCTTCCGCCATCTCTGCTGACCCCAAGGACCGCGCAGAGCTGTCCACCTGGCGTACCATCGGCAGCACCCTGGCCAGCCTTGTGATCGGCGTTGGCACCCCCATGGTGGCTTACGTCACCGTCAATGGTCAGACGGTCCTCTCCGGCAGCCGCATGACCATCATTGCAGGCGTTTTCTCTGTCTGCGCCATCCTCTGCTACCTGCTCTGCTTCAACCTGGTGCGTGAGCGTGTGGATGTGCCCGCCAACGACAGCAAGATGGACATTGGCAAGATGCTCAAGAGCGTGTTCACCAACCGTGCCCTGCTGGGTATCATTGCTGCCGCCCTCTTCCTGTTGCTGGCCATGCTGACCATGCAGGGCATGGCAGGCTATGTGTTCCCCAACTTCTACGGCAGTGCCGCCGCCCAGTCTACCGCTTCTCTGCTGAGCAGCGTGCTGATCCTGCTCGTCTGCGCACCCTTTGCCTCCAAGCTGGCCAGCCGGTTCGGTAAAAAAGAGCTGGCCACCGTATCCTGCATCGTGGCCACGGTGCTGGAGGTCATCTGCTTTGTTCTCAAGCCCGCCAATGTCTGGGTCTATGTCGGCTTCTTCTGCGCCGCCTTCATCTGCCTGGGCTTCTTCAACACCATCATCTGGGCAATGATCACCGATGTCATCGATGATTCCGAGGTCCGCAACGGCATCCGTGAGGACGGCACCATCTATGCGGTCTACTCCTTTGCCCGCAAGCTGGGTCAGGCGTTCTCTTCCGGCCTGACCGGCGGCCTGCTGACCATGATCGGTTACAGCGCTGCCACTGCCTTTGACCCGGAGGTCACCATGGGCATCTTCAACATCTCCTGTATTGCCCCCGCCATCGGCTTCGTGGCCGTGGCCCTGAGCCTGTTCTTCATCTACCCCCTGACCAAACAGAAGGTTGAGGAGAACGTGGCCGCACTGGCACAGCGTCATAATAAGTAAGGAAACGGATCAAGCCGCCCACGGGAAATTCCTGTGGGCGGCTTGTTTCTGCTTCAAAATTGATGTATACTAATATATCAAGAATGACACAATGGCACGAGCGGAACAACAGGAAAAAGGAGCGGTGTACGATGCGGGTGGATCCCTTGCAGATCCTTACAAAGCTGGCAGCGGTGCAGAATATCCCGACCCGGCGGGTCACCCCGCCCTTTGAGGGGTTGGAAGAGTTTGACTACGGCCTGCGGCGATCGCTGGACCCCCAGTTCGACTGGCAGGAGTTCGGCCAGCTGCTGCTGGACAGCACCCCTG
>OICB01000425.1_pt1 | contig 23947 bp, 20 predicted proteins | sample 1581121 | NCBI WGS metagenome assembly OICB01 (sample SAMEA3882544, study PRJEB24775) | human gut metagenome | biome: human-associated habitat; feature: intestine environment; material: feces | place: Netherlands | collected 2009/2010 | reverse complement strand
GCCCGCTACGCCTACGTTTTTTATCCTGCACTCTCAGAAAAATATTCTACGTGAATGGTGTAGTTATTTAGAAACTGTTATACTAGAATTAAGAAGGTGAGACAGAATGAAGACAGATCAAATACAGAAGGTACACAAGGATTGGTACAAACTGGACTTGTCGGCGATCGTATATCCTACATTGCAGAGGAGAGATTTCTCTTCCGTGTATCGATTGTCTGTGCTGTTAAAAGAAGATATAGACCCGGAAATACTGCAGCGGGCGGTGAATCTGACGATGCCTCGTTTTCCGACGTATAAAGCGGCAATTCGGAAGGGTGTATTCTGGCGATATCTGGAACCGAATGACAGACCCGGTCCTTTTGTGCAGGAGGATGTAAAGAATCCCTGCCAGCCCATGCATTTTAAAGGCAATAACCGGTATCTGGTAAGAATCTATTACTATCGTAACCGGATCGCACTGGAGGCGCATCACAGTCTGGGAGACGGCACCGGCGGAATGTGTGTGCTGCAGACACTGACAGCCACTTATCTGCGTCTGAAGGGACATTCAGAGATTGAAAATGGAGGATTCGTATTGGACATTCTGGGGATCCCGGACCCGGGAGAGCTGGAAGATGCTTATATGAAATATGCCAACGCCAAAGTCTGTCCACCCAGGCCGGGAGAGAAGACCTATCGTGTCAGGGGGACGAAGGAACCTTTCTATACGCTGAACATTATAGACGGCATTATGTCGGTGTCGGAGGTGATGCGGGTAGCGAAAAGCTATAATGCTACTATTACCGAATATCTGAATTCGGTTCTGCTCTATGCCCTGATGCAGAAGCAGGAGAGTGAATGGCATTTGAAACTCCGACCGGTAAAAATTGCCATGCCGGTGAACCTGCGCCGCTTTTTCCCATCCAGGACCCTGAGGAATTTTATCACCATGATCTACCCGGGGATCGACCCCAGACTGGGAGAGTACACTTTCGAAGAAATTGTGACACAGGTGCATAACTACATGCGCTATTATCTGAATGAAAAGCTGCTGCGGGGCGATATCACTACGAACGCGGAGACCCAGAGGAATCCTTTCATCCGTATTGTGCCGCTGTTTATTAAAGATCTGGTGGTCCGCCAGTTCTATACCAAGATTCAGGATAAGAATTCTTCGGCAGGCCTGACCAACATGGGAGCTCTGAAGGTCCCGGAGACTATGAAGCCATATATTGAACGCTTTGATATTTATATGGGACAGCCTTTTTCCACGAGAACGAACTGTGCCATTGCCAGTTTTGAGGATATTCTGACAATCAATTTTGCCAGCAGTATTGCAGAGACTGATGTAGAGCGGCTGTTTTTCCGCAAGCTGGTACAGGATGGCATTCATGTAAAAATAGAAAGTAATCGATAAATCGCTTTGACAGAGAGAAAGGAAGCAATTATGTCATATTGTGTGAATTGTGGTGTGGAACTGGATGCTTCGGCAACAAAGTGTCCGCTGTGCGATACTCCGGTCTATAATCCGAAAGCACCGGAACCGTCTACGCAGCCGTCTCCTTTTCCGAAGGAAAAAGGTCAGGTGGAAGTAGTAAAAAGAAAAGATCTGGGGGTACTGCTGACTGTGATCGTACTGGCAACGGCAGTGACCTGCGGACTTTTGAACGCACTTGTATTCCGGAGCAGTCTATGGTCCCTTGCGGTGATCGGAGTATTCCTGGTATTGTGGGTGATCATGATCCCTGTAGTCATTTATACGAGACAGCCTGTTTATCTGTCGATTCTGTTAGACGGTGTGGCGGTGATCGTGTATCTGTATTTGCTGACCTATCTGACGGGACAGAGTGGCTGGTTTTATGGATTGGGCATTCCGGTGGTGCTGCTTGTCATAGCGGTGGTAGAAGCGGTGACTTTTTGTATCCGTAAGCTTCCGATGTCATTCCTTACGGGAGCTTTATACCTGATCTCCGGAGTAGCGGTATTGTGTGTGGGACTGGAAATTCTTATCGACCGTTTCCTGGGACTTGGCATTGAACTTCGGTGGTCGGCGATCGTGCTGACGATCTGTGTGATCGTGGACATTACGATCGCGACACTTTTGTCCCGGAGAAGACTGCGCAATGCAGTACGCAGACGGCTTCATTTTTAACAGGAGGAATTTATGGCACTGGTAGGAAAAAACAGTGAAAAGAACAATCAGAATCTAATGCAGCTGATCCGCAGGGTGCATGGACTGGTGGAAAACCCGGATCTGGAAAAACACAGACAATCCCAGGATCATATCGGAGAACTGTTGGGGAACAGCAAGGAGATTCAATACCGCCCGGTGGATATTGAGGGAATGGATGCGGAATGGGTCAGCGTGAATCGTGCACATATGAAAAAGTATGTGATCCTGCATTGTCATGGAGGAGGATATTCCACCGGCAGCAGTATCTATGCCAGAACTCTGACCTCCAAGCTGGCATCGGGCACTTCTATGGATGTGTTGTGCTTTGACTACCGGCTGGCTCCGGAGCATCCTTACCCGGCAGCCACGGAGGATGCCATGAAGGCCTGGAATTATCTGATGCTTTTGGGCTACGGAGCGAGAGACGTCATCGTTACAGGAGATTCTGCCGGCGGTAATCTGGCACTGTCCCTGGTGCTGAAATTAAAGGAGCAGGAGCGTCTGCTTCCGAGAGGCATCGTACTGATGTCCCCCTGGACGGATCTCACCGGCGAAGGCAAGACGTTCCAGACCAAGGCGGAAGTGGATCCTGTACTGGACAGAGAATACATCGACCGCATGACGAAAGCCTATGCTCCCGACAGAGACCTGACGGATCCTTATATTTCTCCGCTGTATGGCGATTTCCGCGGATTCCCGCCCGTCTACATTCAGGTTGGAGAGAATGAGATATTATTAGACGATTCTCTGCGGCTCTACAAGAACCTGATCAAGGCCGGCGTGTCCGCTCATATGGATCGTTTCCCCGGGATGTGGCACGTCTTTCAGATGTCACCCTTCAAAAGGGCCAATGAGGCCATGGATAAAAGTGCGGAATTCATTTATTCTGTGTGCAGATAGCCGGGTTCAAAATTTAGTTAAAAATTTTGAACCCGGGAAAAGGATTTTTCGGACAAGCACAGAATATTAGAAGTAGGGGCAGGAGGAACTATGACGATCAGAGAAAGCTTGGAACAATGGGAACAGGATTATTTAAGTCCGTACGCATCCCTGAGTGTAAATTCAAAGGGACGGTTGAAGCCTGAGGAACAGTGTGATATCCGGCCGGTATTTCAACGGGACAGAGACCGTATCATCCACTGCAAGGCATTCCGCAGACTGAAGGATAAAACACAGGTGTTTCTGACACCGGAGGGAGACCACTATCGGACCAGACTGACGCATACACTGGAGGTATCCCAGACAGCCAGAACCATAGCAAAGGCTCTGAAGCTGAACGAGGATCTGGTGGAGGCAATTGCACTGGGGCATGATCTGGGACATACACCGTTCGGACATGCGGGAGAGCGGGCTCTGAACAGAGTCTGTCCGTTTGGATTCGAGCATGCAGAGCAGAGCGTCCGTACCGTGGATATTCTGGAAAAGGACGGTAAGGGACTGAATCTGACGTATGAAGTACGTGACGGTATCCGGAACCATCAGACCATTGGCAAGCCTCATACATTGGAAGGCAAGATCGTCAGACTTTCCGATAAGATCGCCTATATTCATCATGATATGGATGATGCCATCCGGGGAGGAATTCTCACGGAGGCAGATGTCCCGAAGGAAATTTGTGAAGTGATCGGCAGCAGCCCCACTGAGAGACTGGATCACTTTATTCATGATATTGTAACCAACAGTATGGACAAGGATGATATCCTGATGTCGGAACCGGTGGCGGAAGCCATGACGAAGATCCGACAGTTCATGTTTGAGAGAGTCTATAAAAATCCCATCGCCAAAAGTGAAGAGGGAAAGGCGGAGATGCTGATGGAGACGTTATATCAACATTTCCTGAAACATCTGGATGATCTGCCGGAGGAATACCTGAATCTCCTCTCTGTCGGAGAGCCGAGAGAGAAGGTAGTCTGTGACTATGTGGGAGCCATGACGGACCGCTTTGCCATAGCGGTCTATGAAGACATCTACATACCGAAATCCTGGCAGCGATAGTGTATTACAATAAAACGGAGTAAAAAGAGTGTATTACCCTGAAGAACTGGTAGAAGAAGTCAGAGCCAGGAATGACATCGTGGATGTTATTTCCGGTTATGTGACATTGAAAAAAAAGGGAAGCAACTATTGGGGCTGCTGTCCTTTTCATAATGAGAAAACACCTTCTTTTTCGGTGTCTTCGAATAAGCAGATGTATTACTGCTTCGGATGCCATGCCAGCGGAAATGTATATACATTTCTTATGAAGTATGAAAACGATACTTTTCCGGAGGCAGTCAAGATCCTGGCAGATCGTGCGGGAGTGAAACTGCCGGAAGTGGAAGAGACACCGGAACAGAAGAAAAAGGCCGGCAAGCGGATGCGGCTGCTGGAGGTCAATAAGGAGGCAGCCAGATATTTTTATTATATGCTGCGCAGTCCTCACGGAGAAGTGGGAATGCGTTATCTGACGGAACGAAAGCTGACCGACGAGACTATGCATCATTTCGGACTGGGCTACGCCGGGAAAAACGGCGAGCAGGTAGTCCAGTATCTGCGTAAAAAAGGCTTTACCGATGAAGACATCAAAGATTCCGGACTTGCGATGTTCTCGGAACAGAGAGGACTCAGAAGTCAGTTTTGGAACCGGGTGATGTTCCCGATACAGGATATTAACCACCGGGTGATCGGCTTCGGAGGCAGGGTCATGGGAGACGGCGAACCGAAGTACCTGAATTCCCCGGAGACCATGATCTTCGATAAGAGACGTAACCTCTACGGACTGAATTTCGCAAGGACCGCCAGGACGGGCAACATTATCCTGTGCGAGGGATATATGGATGTCATTGCCATGCACCAGGCAGGATTCACACAGGCGGTGGCATCTCTGGGAACGGCATTTACGGTAGAGCAGGCGAATCTCCTGCACCGCTATGCGGAGAATATTCTCCTCGCATACGATAGCGACGGTGCCGGAACGAAAGCAGCACTGCGGGGGATCGGGATCCTGAGAGAGGCCGGACTTACCGGCAAGGTCATCAATATGCGACCGTATAAAGACCCGGATGAATTCATCAAGAATCTCGGAAAAGAAGCTTTTCAGGAACGGATCGATCAGGCGGAGAACAGCTTTTATTTTGAGATCCGTATCTTAAGCGAACAGTATGATCAGAGCGATCCGGAGCAGAGGACAAAGTTCCACCGGGAGATTGCACAGAAGCTGTGTGAATTCTCGGAAGATCTGGAAAGAGAAAATTATCTGCAGGCAATTGCGGAAAAATATATGATCCGTCCGGACGATCTGCGCAAAATGGTAGTCGGGATTGCGTCGCAGACGGGACTGGCAAGACCTTTGGAACGACCGAGAAGCGGTGTACAGAAAAAGGATCCCGCCGAGAATGGGCGCAGGTCCCAACGACTTCTGATCACCTGGATCAGCGATGATCCGTCCCTGTACCGGATCGTAAGGAAATATATTTCCCCGGAGGATTTCACCGAAGAACTGTACCGGAAAGTAGCGGAGAGGCTATTCGATGAACTGGACAGAGATCAGTTCCAGCCTGCAGGGATCATCAGTATGTTTGAAGATGAGGAAGAACAGAGGGAGGCTGCGGAGCTGTTCCATACCACGCTCCCCGAGCTGTCCACCCGCCAGGAGAGGGAGAGAGCTTTCCATGATATTCTGCTGGCAGTGAAGAAAAACAGCTATCAATACTATATGGCAAAGCTGGGGACGGATGTCAATGCCGTGAAACAGGCGGTAGAAGGAAAAAAAGCCCTGGAAGAATTACAAAGGACGCATATTTCCCTGGAATAATGGGATTTAGGCTTTCGAATAGTTATAAAAGATACGAAATATGGCTATAAATAATGGCAATGAAAGGATGGAACCACGAAAATGGATGAAAACACACAGGCAAAATTTGCGGAGAAGGTAAAAGAACTCCTGAATATGGCGAAAAAGAAAAAGAATGTGCTGGAGTATCAGGAAATCAGTGACTTCTTCGCGGACATGCCTCTGGAAGAGGAACAGATGGAGAAGGTTCTGGAATATCTGGACCAGAATAACGTGGATGTATTGCGTATTACCGATGACGATGATGTGGACGATGAGGAGATCATTCTGACCGATGAGGATGAAGTGGATGTGGAAAATATCGACTTGTCCGTACCGGAAGGTGTCAGCATCGAAGATCCCGTACGTATGTATCTGAAAGAGATCGGTAAAGTTCCCCTGTTAAGTGCGGAGGAAGAGATCGAGCTGGCACAGCGGATGGAAGAGGGTGACCAGGAGGCAAAAAAGCGCCTGGCAGAGGCTAACTTACGTCTGGTGGTCAGCATTGCCAAAAGATATGTGGGCCGTGGAATGTTGTTCCTGGATCTGATCCAGGAAGGTAACCTGGGGCTGATCAAGGCAGTGGAAAAATTCGATTACCGTAAGGGATATAAGTTCTCTACCTATGCAACCTGGTGGATCCGTCAGGCAATCACCAGAGCGATCGCAGATCAGGCGAGAACCATCCGTATTCCCGTGCACATGGTGGAGACGATCAACAAACTGATCCGCGTGAGCAGACAGCTGCTGCAGGAGCTGGGAAGAGAACCGACCCCCGAAGAGATCGCAGCGGAGATGAATATGCCGGTAGACAGAGTGCGTGAGATCTTAAAGATCAGCCAGGAGCCGGTATCCTTAGAGACTCCTATCGGTGAAGAGGAAGACAGCCACCTGGGCGATTTCATCCAGGATGATAATGTACCGGTACCTTCCGATGCGGCAGCGTTTACGTTACTGAAGGAACAGCTGGTGGAAGTACTGGGTACTCTGACAGAGAGAGAGCAGAAGGTACTGCGTCTTCGTTTCGGACTGGATGACGGACGCGCACGTACGTTGGAAGAAGTAGGTAAGGAATTTAACGTTACCCGTGAACGTATTCGTCAGATCGAGGCCAAGGCATTGCGTAAACTGCGTCATCCCAGCCGCAGCCGCAAGCTGAAGGATTATTTGGATTAATGGCGGAGATCATATTATCTAATCGAATGCAGGCATTAACAGACATGGTCACTCCCGGCACTGTGATAACAGATGTGGGGTGTGACCATGGTTTTGTATCTGTCTATCTGGTGCAGAAGGGCATTTCCCCGAGAGTGATCGCCATGGATGTAAGGTCCGGACCGTTAGAACATGCCAGAGAGCATATCAGGGAGTACGGACTGGAGGACAGGATAGAGACAAGACTTTCTGACGGTCTGCACAGCCTGAAGACCGGAGAGGCTGCCGGGATGATCTGCGCCGGCATGGGTGGGCCTCTCATGGAGAAGATTCTTACCGAAGGAAGAGAACAGGCGAAAGGGTTTCGGGAACTGATCTTACAGCCCCAGTCGGAGATCCCGCATTTTCGGATATTTCTGATGGAAGAGGGATATCTTCTGATGGATGAGAATATCATCTACGAAGAAGGAAAATATTATTTTATGATGAAAGTGCGCTGGCTGGGCGAGATGTCGGAAGATGCGGTGAGATCACAGGTGCGAGAGTCCTGGAAAGCGGATGACGCTGCATCCGGACTGGCTGGGCAGCTTGGTCCGATACTGTTGTACCGTAAGTGTCCGCTGCTTTTGAACTATGTAGAATGGCAGCTTGCGGAACATAGAAAGATCGCGAAGCGGCTGGAGCAGGAAGCAGATGCAGCGAATCCCAAAACGATGTGGCGCAGGCAGGAGATCGCAGAGGAGACTGCGCTGCTTACCCGGGCACTGGAGTGGTACGATAATGGTAAGGAACCGGATTGCATTTAGACAATAATACCTGCAAAAGGAGATTACAAAAGGACAGGGTGAGAAAAATGATCACAGTGGAGATAAACGGTGAAGAGAGACAATATCCCCAGGGGGCTACCTACGAAGATGTAGCCAATGATTACCAGAAGGAGTATGACAATCTGATCGCATTGGCAGCAAGAGACGGCAAGATCAGAGAACTGTTCAAAAAGCTGACGAGAGATTGTGAAATCACTTTTTTTACATTGAAAGACGACGTGGGGAATAAGACCTACGTCCGCTCTGCCACCATGCTTTTTTTGAAAGCAGTATTTGATGTGTTCGGAAGAGAAACGGTACAGAATTGTCGTGTAGAGTTTGCTATCGGGAACGGCTCCTACATCTCTCCCAAAGGGAAGATCAATGCGACAGAAGAAAATGCTGCAAAGATCCGTAACCGGATGCGGGAGCTGGTGGAGGCAAAGACACCTTTTCTGAAGAAATCTTATTCCCTGGATAATGCCATGGAACTGTTTCAAAGAGAGGGGATGAAGGATAAGGAAAAGCTGTTCCGTTACCGCAGAGGATCCTTCGTAAATATTTATGAAATGGACGGTTATTACGATTATTATTACGGCTACATGCTGCCCAATGCCGGCTATGTAAAGTGGTTCGACGTCATAGCGTATGAGGATGGATTTATGCTGTTGCTGCCGGATAAAAAAGATCCCACGCATGTTAAGCCGTTTCAAGAGAGAAAGCTGTTATTCCGGACGTTGAAAGAATCTGAGGAATGGGGGAAGGAGATCGGTATTGAGACTGTGGGTGATCTGAATGATCAGATCTGCCGTGGGTCGCTGAGTGAACTGATCCTGGTACAGGAAGCGCAGCAGGAGCGTAAGATCGGCGAGATCGCCAAAAGCATCGTAGACAGGGGCGGTGTGAAATTTGTCATGATCGCCGGACCTTCTTCTTCCGGTAAGACCAGTTTTTCCCACAGATTATCCATTCAGTTGAAGACCCTGGGGAAAACACCGCACCCCATTGCACTGGATGACTATTTCGTGAACAGAGAATTCACACCAAGGGATGAGAACGGTGATTACAATTTCGAATGTCTGGAAGCGATTGATGTAAAGCAGTTCAATGACGACATGTGCAGATTGTTAGCCGGTGAGCGTGTGGAGCTGCCTTCCTTTAACTTCAAGAGCGGAAAGCGGGAATATAAGGGCAATTTCAAACAGCTGGGAAAGGATGATATCCTGGTCATTGAAGGAATCCACGGACTGAATGAGAAGACCTCCTATGCACTTCCCGAGGAAAGCAAATACAAGATATATATCAGCGCCCTGACCAATATCAATATTGATGAACATAACCGGATTCCCACTACGGACGGCAGACTGCTGCGTCGTATGATAAGAGATGCCAGAACCAGAGGCGCAGGAGCCCGACAGACGATTGACATGTGGGGATCTGTCCGCCGGGGCGAAGAGCAGAATATTTTCCCGTTTCAGGAGGATGCGGATGCGATGTTCAATTCCGTATTGATCTATGAACTGGCGGTATTAAAGCAGTTCGCAGAGCCGCTGCTGTTCCAGATCGACAAGGGCGAACCGGAATATTACGAGGCCAAGAGACTTCTGAAGTTCCTGGAATATTTCCTGGGTGTGACCAGTGAAAGCCTTCCCAACAATTCTCTGTGCAGAGAATTTGTGGGAGGTAGCTGTTTTAACGTGTAAACTATTCAGAGTCATGCGAATCGGACATATACGTCGAATGCTCGCATTCGTAAGAATATGCCCGATTCGATATGACGAAGTAACCACATGAGCAAAAAGTAAGCATCGTGAGATGCGATTTTGCGAATGTGGTTCTGAATAGTTTACACGGCTACCGGCGAAACATCCCTGACAGGCGTCAAATGCTTGCATTCGTAAGACTGTGCGGCAGAATTGATGCGACGAAGTAACCACATGAGCAAAAAGTAAGCATCGTGAGATGCAATTTTGCGAATGGGGTTCTGAATAGTTTACACAGGGATTTACACGAATCCCCCTTGACTTTTTCATAGTAGAACAGCTATAATCGAACAGGTGTAAGTAAGATAGACGATCGCGGCTGCTTTATGCAGGTGAGGAAAGTCCGGGCTTCACAGGGCAGGATGCCAGATAACGTCTGGTGGAGGTGACTCCAAGGCTAGTGCAACAGAGATATACCGCCGGCTTTATGCCGGTAAGGGTGGAAAGGCAGTGTAAGAGACTACCGTCCGGCTGGTAACAGACGGAGCCATGTAAACCCCATCCGAAGCAAGACCAAACAGAGAACAATAGACCGGCCCGGTCTGTTTTCAGGTAGGTCGCTTGATGCGGCTGGTGACAGTCGTACTAGATAGATGATCGTCATATACAGAACTCGGCTTATATTTTGCTTACACTTTTCGAGAAAAATGCGGACTGCGGGATGCGGTCCGTCTTTTATTTACAGGAAGGATATATGAGAAAAATAATCATTATTTTGTGTTGCGTTCTGGTATTTACCGGATGCGGCGCAGCACCACAACAGAATACTGTGACGGATACGGAAGTTCCTTCTGGTACAGAAGAAATCCTGCCGGATCTCTCCGGGATAGAAATGCCGGACGAGATTCCGCAGGAACTGACGGAGACCGACCTGCGGATTATGCGATCCATCGTAAAAGTTCAGGCTGGAGATCTCTATGGAAGCGGGGTCATCTACGACGCAGACGAGGAATCTGTTCTGATCCTGACGGCGGGACATGTGCTGGACCAGAATACCGGAGAGATCCTGGTGACTTTTCCGGATGATACACAGGCCCGGGCTGCACTGCGTGCAATAGCGGTAAACAGTGATCTTGCTTTTCTGCGGGTAGATAAGAAGGAACTGGATCCGGATGGAGAGTATCCAACCGTTGCTACCGACAGAGAACGTTTTGATCAGCTGGAGGTCTATGAGGATGTATGGATGTACGGCGGGGACAATACCAAACCGATTTATGCGTTTGTAGTAAATCCATGGATCTATGTGGAAGACTTCGAACAGTATATGCTTCTCCTGCAGGGACTGCCGGAGCCCGGAATGTCGGGCGGAGGTGCCTTCACGGAGGACGGAGTATTCTTAGGGATCCTGTGCGGCGCGGATGAAGAAGGAAAAGTGGCTGTGGTTCCTTACAGTATCATTGAGAGCGAGCGGGCAGGACTTGACAATCCGTGAAATATGATAGAAAATAAAAAAGATGGGTTTTAAACCCAGATTGGAGGAAAATACAATGACGAAAATAGATGTAGTATCCGGTTTCCTGGGTGCCGGCAAGACCACCCTGATCAAAAAGTTATTAAAGGAAGCATTGGACGGCAGCAAGACCGTTCTGATCGAAAATGAATTCGGTGAGATCGGTATCGACGGCGGATTTTTAAAAGAATCCGGTATCGAGATCAAGGAGATGAACTCCGGTTGTATCTGCTGCTCTCTGGTAGGCGATTTCGGTACTTCCCTGAAGGAAGTCATCAGCACCTATGCTCCCGAGCGAATCCTGATCGAGCCCTCCGGTGTCGGCAAGCTGTCCGATGTCCTGAAGGCTGTGGAGAATGTGGCAGGTGATCTGGATGTGGAGATCAATAGTGCAGTAGCAGTGGTAGATGCATCCAAGTGCAAGATGTATATGAAGAACTTCGGCGAATTCTTCAGCAACCAGATCGAATATGCCGGGACCATTATCTTAAGCAGAACCGATAAGGTTGACCAGGCGAAGCTGAATGCCTGCGTGGAGATGATCCGTGAGCATAATGACAAGGCAACCATCATCACCACACCGTTAGCGCAGTTGGACGGCAAGGAAGTACTAGGGACCATCGAAGGTGCTGACAAGCTGGAAGATATGATGAAGGAAATGTTAGAGCACATCCATGACAATCACGATGAGGACGAGTGCTGCGGTCACGATCATGACCACGAACATCATCATCACGACCATGATCATGATGACCATGATCACGAGTGCTGCTGCGGACATCATCACGACGATGATGAGGACGAGCACGAACATCACCACCATCATGACCATGATGAGGACGAGCATGAGCATCACCATCATCACGATCATGACGAAGACCATGACCATGAGCATCATCATGAACATGACGAGAATTGCACCTGCGGTTGTCATGACCATGACCACCATCATCACCATCACGCAGATGAAGTGTTCACCAGCTGGGGTATCGAGACACCCAACACTTACAGCGCAGAGGACATCGAGAAGATCCTTACCGCTCTGGACAGCGGAGAGTACGGTGCTATCCTGCGTGCTAAGGGTATGGTACCTGCTCCCGACGGAACCTGGGTATATTACGATTATGTTCCCGAAGAACATGACATCAGAAGCGGTAAGCCGGAAGTCACCGGCAAGATCTGTGTCATCGGTTCCAAACTGGACGAGGACAAGCTGGCAGAATTGTTCCGCAAGTAAGTTGGCAGGACATATTTTGTATGCAGCAGGAACAGTAGGATAAATAGAGAAAGGTATGAATTATGACAAAACCGGTCTATATCATAAATGGTTTTCTGGAGAGCGGTAAGACAGAATTTATCACATTTACATTAGGACAGCCGTATTTCCAGATCAAGGGCAGGACCCTGCTCATCCTCTGCGAAGAGGGCGAGAATGAGTACGATCCCGCACTTCTTAAAAAAAGCCGTACGGACGTGGTGCTGATCGAAGAGGAAGAGGAGTTCAATCCGAATCATCTGATCGAACTGGAGAAGCAGTATAAGCCCGCCCGTATCATTATCGAGTATAACGGCATGTGGAACTTCAAGAATATGAAGCTTCCCTGGTACTGGAAAGTGGAACAGCAGATCACGACCATCGACGGCTCCACCTTCCCCATGTACTATACCAACATGAAGTCTCTGTTGGCAGAGATGATCCGTAAGTCTGAGATGATCATTTTCAACCGTTGCGACGGCATCCAGGATCTGAATGTATACAAGCGTAACATCAAGGCAGTCAATCCTGCCGCAGATGTGATCTTCGAGGACTCCAACGGTGAGATCGACGAGATCTTCGAGGAGGATCTGCCCTACGATCTGAGCCAGGATCCCATCGTACTGGACAACCAGGGCTACGGCATCTGGTATCTGGATTCCATGGATCACCTGGAGCGTTACGTGGGTAAAAATATCCAGTTCCTTGCCATGGTATTAAAGCCCGAGGAATATCCCGACGGTTATTTCGTACCGGGACGCATGGCAATGACCTGTTGTGCCGAGGATATGGCATTCTTAGGTTATGCCTGCGAGTATGCAGGCACGAAAGACTTGAAGCAGAAGGAATGGGTCAAGGTGACAGCAAAGGTTGCCAAAGAATACTTTGCAGACTATAAGGGAGAGGGTCCCGTACTTCATGCCATCAGCGTGGAGAAGGCAAAGGCTCCCAAGGATCCCGTGATCAGTTTTAATTAGAAAGGATCAGCTCTATGAAAAAGAATCCCATAAAGAGCGACCTGCGGGAGACAACAGCAGGAAAAGTGACATTTCTTTTCCTGCTGTTTTTGTATACCGGGGTCATGTTATATCTGTTCTGGATGGAATGCTATCAGGTGCCGGGATTCCAGTCGGATATGCCGGACTATGTGAATAAGGTGGCAGGCATTGCGGGGAATTATGAATTCCCCTATCCGATCCTGTTCTGGACTGCCAGACTTTCCGCATGGCTGATCGGAGCGAAGGCTGCAATGGCGGTCACCACGGCGCTTTTTAACCTGGCAGCAGTGATCATCACGAAGTACTATATGAACCGCGAGATCCGTAAAAACAGTCATTATGAAACTTTGTCACATGAAAAGCAGGTCATGACCGATATTGTGGTGACACTGCTTGTGTTTGCTCTGTTTCTGCTGTCGAATCTGTATTCGCCCAAAAATACGGCATTTTTCGGCTTTGATTATGCATACCGCTGCATGGGCATTTATACACCGAATCCTTTCTGGAATGCCACTTACCTGGCAACCAGACCCTTTGCGATTATCTGCTTTTTTGAGACGGTAAAGGTATTATCGGAATATCAGAGGGATTTTCAGTGGAAGAACTGTACGCTGTTTGCAGTCAGCCTCCTGCTGACGACCATGACCAAACCGAGCTTCACTATGGTGGTGGTGCCTCTGATCGGTCTGATCCTGCTGGTGCAGCTGATCGCAAGCCGCGGAAAAAGCTTTCGCAATGCGTTCTGTCTATGTGTGACTATGATACCTACGGGGATAGCCCTGCTGTATCAGTTCTCCGGAATCTTTACCGGGACGAATGCCATGGGGGAGGAGACCGGGATCGCCATCGGCTTTGCCAAAGTATGGAGTAATTATTCCAAAAGTATCCCGTTGAGTATTGTTATGGGAATGGCATTGCCTATTGGTGTTCTTTTCCTGAATCTGCTGTTTGATCTGAAAAGTATAAAGGAGAACAGGTATTACTGGTTTGCATGGTTCAATTACCTTGCAGCGGCTTTGATGTTCTTAGTCTTCTATGAAAAGGGCTTCCGCATGATGCATGCGAACTTTTCCTGGGGATATATGCACGGCATGTTTTTCGTATTCCTGATGACACTGATCGTTATGGTGAAAAATATCCGGGAATGGTGGAAGAGCTGGAAAGTGATCTTCGTGATCGGAGAGATCGCGGTATTTTTCTACCATCTGGTGTGTGGTGTGAATTTCCTGATGTATGCTGTCATGGGGAATGATCTGGCCGGGTTTTAGGACAAGATACGAAAAATGCAAAAGTTACATAAGATACTATGAGAAAGGAGAGTGTTTCATGAGTATGAGCATTGTAGCTGGTCTTCTGATTCCTTTTTTGGGGACGACTGCAGGGGCAGCCTGCGTCTTTTTCCTGAAAAAGCAGATTGGCGGCAATATACAGAGAATATTTACCGGATTCGCTGCCGGTGTCATGGTGGCAGCTTCGGTGTGGTCTTTACTGATACCTGCCATGGATATGTGTGAAGAGATGGGAAAGCTTGCATTTCTTCCCGCAATGGTTGGCTTCCTGATCGGTATTGTTTTTTTGTTGTTCATCGATAGTCTGGTGCCCCATCTGCATGTGGGCAGTGAGGCTCCGGAGGGACATAAGAGCAGCCTGAACCGTACGGCTGTGACCATTCATAATTTCCCCGAGGGTGCGGCTTGTGGTGCTATTTTTGCCGGCGTGCTGAGTGGTGACGGAACGGTTACTATGGCAGGCGCCCTGACGCTGGCTATCGGTATTGCCATTCAGAATTTCCCGGAGGGAGCTATTATCTCCCTGCCCCTTCGCAGTGAGGGTAACAAGCGGAGCAGATCCTTCGCACTGGGCGTGTTGTCCGGAGCGGTGGAACCGGTGGGCGCAATACTTGCCATTGCACTGGCAAGCATTGTGACACCGATCCTTCCGTATATGCTGGCATTTGCCGCAGGTGCCATGATCTATGTGGTCGTGGAGGAGCTCATTCCGGAAGCCAGTGAGGGAGAGCATTCCAACCTGGGAACCATTGCCTTTGCAATTGGTTTTGCGTTGATGATGATGTTGGATGTGGCACTGGGATAATGTGAACAGGGTAACATTTGCAAAAGCAAAGTAAGAACAGCAGGAAGGGTGTACGGGAATGTCCGTGGAAAATGAAAAAGAAATACAACAGCTGAAAAACCGGATCCGTGAACTGGCAGATAAATCCTACAACCAGAACCAGTACACCTTTACCGGATTCTTAGGACTGGCGGAGCAGGATGCCCTGTGGCAGGTGGAACGGGAAGTGAAGTTCGCAGGGATCACCTTATACGGCGGCAGGGAAGAGGCAGAGCGGAAGATCCTTCGCTTCGGCAGTGAGGCGGAGCTGGGCTATGAACAGCCCTTTCCTATCTGCTGTATCCGGATCAGACCTCTATCCGCGAAATTTGCAGACAAGCTGTCCCACAGGGATTATCTGGGGGCACTGATGAATCTTGGTATTGAACGCAGCACCATCGGCGATATTCTGCCGGGAGAGGGCGAAGCTTTTTTGTTCTGTCAGGATACCATTGCGGAATTTATCTGTGATAATCTGGAGCAGATCCGCCACACCCACGTGAAGTGTGAGGTGGTGGATGCGGCGGCAGAAGTACCGCAGGAAGAACCGGTGCGACAGGTCATTCAGGTGGCAAGCCCACGTGTTGATGCTGTCATTGCCAAGGTATATAATAAATCCAGAAGCGACTGCCTGGAGCTGTTCCGGGCGGGAAAGGTATATGTGAACGGCAGGCTGTGTGAAAATAATTCCAAGCCCCTGGAGGCGGGGGATGTGGTAAATGCCAGAGGCTACGGTAAATTCTGCATAAGCGGTGAACCCCATGCCACGAGGAAGGGGAAGCTTGCCATAGAGGCGGAGGTATATCCGTAGGGAAGTATTTCCGGAAGAACAAAAGGAGGTTAAACAGTGTATCATTATACTGCGATTCAATGGTTATTTTTCTTTTATTTTTACTGCTTTTTCGGTTGGTGTTTTGAATCCACATATGTATCCATAAAGAGCAGGAAATTAGTTAATAGGGGGTTCATGCGCGGACCGTTCCTGCCGCTGTACGGCAGCGGCGCCATCATGATGTTAGTGGTGTCCATGCCGTTCCAGGATAATCTGGTGATGGTCTACATCGCCGGATGTATCGGGGCCACGGTGTTAGAGTATGTCACAGGCGTGACCATGGAGGCATTATTTAAAGTCAGATACTGGGACTATTCCAAGAATAAGTTCAATTTCCAGGGACATATCTGCCTGGGGTCCTCGCTGGCATGGGGTGGTCTGACAATCCTGATGACGGAGTTTATCCATAAGCCCATTGAACATCTGGTATTGTCCATTCCGGACAGCATCCTCACTCCGGTGACACTGGTGCTGACGGCGCTGATCGGTGCGGATTTCGCGTTGTCCTTCAAGGCAGCCCTGGATCTGCGGGACATACTGGAGAAAATGGAGAAGGCCAAGGAAGATATGCTTCGTATCCAGAAACGGCTGGATGTTATTATTGCTGTGACCAGTGAGGATCTGGAGAATCGTAAGGAAGGCTTCAGCGATAGCCTGGCACAGAAGAAGGAAGACTTTACTGCAAGTATTACCACCAGAGTGGAGGATCTGAAGTCCAACATTGAGGGCAAGCTGGAGAGCTTCCGCACTTCCGCACAGAAATCTCCCAACCAGTATCTGGAAAGCGTGAAGAACGAGGTCGCCGAGTTGCGGCAGAAGTACACCAGAAGCGTGGCAGACAGAGAGAATGTCAGCAGCTTACGAGATTTCTTCCAGCGTGACATGATCCGTTCCAACCCTACCATGAGTTCTGAGAAATTCAAGGAAGCCCTGGAAGAATTAAAACAGCATTCCAACAAGAAAAACTAATACAGAATACCTGATTGGGAAGTCCGGAGCCGCTCATTTTCTCTACCGGGAAGTGAACGGCTCTTAATTTTTGAAAAAACCTGTCGACGTCATCTTAATAAAGTCTTAAAGGTTTTTCCCGTTTTTTATTAATCTGTAATCTGCTACAATAAATTCATCAACGGGACATCTGCGGACAAAGCAGATGACCGTCAGCGTAAGGTCTCCTTGCGCAGGAAGTGTCCGGGCTGCAGCCACCGGCACAGAAATGAGGGAGAGTATGTACAATATATTGATCTGTGATGATGAGAAGGATATCGTAAACGCGTTAAAGATATACTTGAATGACAGCAATTACCATTTTTTAGAGGCTTTTGACGGTGAGGAAGCCGTACATCTGGTAGACACGAATGAGGTGCATCTGGTACTGATGGATATTATGATGCCGAAGCTGGACGGCATACAGGCGATGATCAGGATCCGGGAGAAGAGTAATGTTCCGGTGATCCTGCTGACAGCCAAGGGTGAGGATTCCGACAAGGTGCTGGGACTTACGGTAGGAGCGGATGACTATATCACGAAGCCGTTTAATCCCATCGAGGTATCTGCCAGGGTGAAATCACAGCTGCGGCGTTATATGCAGCTGGGTGGCGGAAGTGTGCGGCCGGATGTGATCAGAGTCGGAGGGATTGAACTGGATGACAAGGAGAAACGGGTGACGCTGGATGGCGAGCCGGTAGCATTGACTCCTACGGAATATGATATTTTAAAGCTGCTGATGCAGAATCCGGGGCAGGTATTTTCTCCGAGAGAGATTTATTCGAAGATCTGGAATGATCTGCCACTTGGCAGCGAGAATACCGTGGCAGTCCATATCCGGCATCTGCGGGAAAAGTTAGAGATCAACCCGGCGGAACCCAGATATCTGAAGGTGGTCTGGGGACAGGGCTACAAGTGTGAGAAGCAGGGATAAGAGCAGGCAGGAGCGCGGAGCTGCTCTGGGAAGTAAGGAGACAGGAATATGGATAACAGGGAAGAAAACAGCAGGAATACAGAACAGGACAGAGTGGATAATCCGGTGGAAAATACAGTGAGTACGATGGTAGAAACAGCTTTGTCAGAGAATAAAAGGGAACGGAAAAAAAGAGAAAAAGCCGAGAAAAAAAAGAATGCGCCGGCACAGGGAAACAGTCTGTTGGGCAGCACATTGGCAAAGGTCGTGGCATTTGTTCTGATGATCGCAGCTGCAATTGTGGGGATGTTGGGACTCTATGGTACCTGCATGCTTGCAGACAGTGGAGCGTATTCCTCCGGTAAAATGATGTTTATCCATGATCAGCTGTTGTACCGGCAGGTCAATCAGGATCTGTATCGGATACGCGACTGGTATGAGAATGAGAGCTTGCAGACCATGGAAGCTTATTGCAGGCAGCGGAACATCTGGGTAAAGGTGGAGAGCTACGATCTGGATACGGATGAATTCCTGGGAGAATGGAAGAACGAGGATTATGTAGACAAGACAAATGATCTGACTTACCGGCTGGAGTCCCAGGTGCAGCATAGGAATGATAACACCTATATCAACACAGAAACTTCCTCTGCCTATGATGGCTATGAAAGTTATGGAAGCACTGAAAGCTCTGATATCATGGAGCTTGAACCATCTGTCAATACCGGGGCTGACGTGGAAAGCATGACGGCAGCGGAGCAGGAAGCCCTTTCCTCCGGTAATCTGGAGAAATATCTGGATCTGGGGGACAGCGTATCCTTAGGTGGAGAGATTTATGTGCCGGTTGAACGGGCGGAACAATATGCCAAATGGATGATCAAGGATGCCTTAAGTGAGACAGAACGGCTGCAGGAAGAGGCTGCAGAGGAAGCATTAGCAGAGCGTAACAAGCGTATTGTGGTTACCCTGACAGTGAATTCCAGCCTGCCGAAGGAAGATGAATATGCCCTGATCTATCATCAGGCAGAGCAGCTTTATGATAACCGAAATGTGATCCCCGTGGTATGCTGTGTGGGAACGATACTGGCATTATTATGCTTTATCTTCCTGTTGTGCAGTGCCGGACATAAGAATGGCAGGGAGGGTATTACCCCCAGTGCGATCCATGAGCTCCACCTGGATGTGTATACAGTGGTCGTTGTCATTGGAGCTTTTACCGGTCTGTACCTGGCTTTTGGATGGATCGGTATGAACCCAAGTATGATCAATCTGATCGTGCTGGTGGTACTGTTTGCCGCAGAGGTGATATGGTGCACCCTGTATTTCATGGAGCTGGCCATCCGCCTGAAAATGGGAAAATGGTGGCAGAATACGATCCTGTATAGAGTGTTCCGGTTCTTCGGAAGATTTTGCAAGAGAGTTTTCCGCGGTATTGTGAAATTGATCCGTGGGATTCCTATGGTATGGAGAACAGCACTTTTGTGCCTTGCAGTCTGCGTGGTAGAGTTTTTCGGTTTAATACTGTTTTATAATGATACAGATGTATTACTCTTTTTCTGGGCCATAGAGAAATTTATTCTGTGCGGTGCGATTACTTTTGTGGCATTGATGTGCAAAGAACTGCAGGAGGGCAGTGAAGCATTGGCAGACGGAGATCTGAATTATAAGCTGGATACCTCTCATATGGTATTGTCCTTCAAGGAGCACGGAGAGAATCTGAACCGCATCGGAGAGGGAATTTCCGCAGCCGTGGAGCAGAGGATGAAGAGTGAACATCTGAAGACGGAGCTGATCACGAATGTGTCCCATGACATCAAGACCCCACTGACTTCCATTATCAATTATGCGGATCTCATTGGAAAAGAAGTGTCCGGTGATGCGAAGGATACCGGAGACGGTGTCGGCACAGAGACTGCACAGGAGAGAGAACAGCATATATCGGAGTATGCCGAGGTGCTGCTGCGTCAGTCCCAGAAGCTGAAAAAGCTGCTGGATGACCTACTGGAGGCATCCAAAGCTACCACCGGCAATCTGGAGGTCCATCCGGAGGTCTGTGATGTGTCGGTACTGCTGTCACAGGCGGTGGGGGAATACGAGCAGCGCTTTTCTGAAAAAAAGCTGGAGACCATCGTAAAACAGCCGGAGGAGACCGTGAAGGTCATGGCGGATGGCAGACATCTGTGGAGGGTGTTCGACAATCTGTTAAACAATATTTACAAATATGCCCAGGCAGGAAGCCGTGTCTATCTGAATGTAGAGCATGACGGACAGAATGCGAACATCATTTTCCGGAACATGTCGGCCTACCCGCTGGAGATGTCACCGGAGGAGCTGGAAGAGCGGTTCACCAGAGGGGACAGATCCCGCCATATGGAGGGCAACGGACTGGGACTGTCCATTGCCAAGAGCCTGACGGAGCTGCAGAAGGGCGATATGGAGATTGTCACGGACGGTGACCTGTTCAAGGTAGTGATCACGCTGCCGGAGACGGTGTAAAGTGTTTTTGTAACTCTGAATAATTATAAATTTTCTAAAAATAGTATTGACAAAACAGAAAAGAAAGATTATTCTTAGACACATAAACAACATTCATAAGTTTACCAAACCTGTGAGGAAGAGTAGTAAGCCTTAGGAAATTTTACAGAGAGCCGTGGATGGTGGGATCACGGTAAAGGAACTTTCGCCGAATGGACTTCCGAGGCTGGCCCGAGAACAGATCAGTTTTAGGCGTCAGCGGGATTCGGACCCGTTATCAAGCCGATGGATATGATAGTATCCAGAGAAAAGTGGACAGAATTCGTAAGGATTTGTCAAATTGAGTGGCACCACGATGATGAGCAGGAGCTTATTACCGTCTCAAATGTATAGGAATATACATTTGGGGCGGTTTTCTTTTTTATTCGGGGTTCAGTAATCTTATGAGCAAACTGATTTCAATTGCGTGGATACGCAGAAAGAGAGGAATAAGATTATGAAGAAGAGAATTTTAGCAGCAGTATTAACCGCAGTTATGGCAATGGGTGCCCTCACCGGATGTGGCAGCACTGGAAGCAAGGATAACTACACCATCGGTATTATGCAGTACGCCGTACACGGATCCTTGGATAACTGTCGTGAAGGATTTTTACAGGGACTTGCCGAAGAAGGCATCGTAGAAGGTGAGAACCTGACGATCGAATATGTCAATGCACAGGCAGACAACGGAACCTCCGCCATGACCGCCAGTAATTTCGTAAGTAAGAAAGTAGATATGATCTGTGCCATCGCAACTCCTTGCGCCATGGCAGCATATAATGCTACAATGAATACGGATATTCCCGTGATCTACACCGCAGTATCCGATCCTGTGGAAGCGGGTCTTGCCAATGAAGACGGTACTCCCGTAGGCAACATCACAGGTACTTCCGATGCGTTAGCAGTAGATGCACAGTTAAAAATGATCCGTGAGGTACTTCCCGAAGCGAAGACCATCGGTATCATCTATACCACCAGCGAAGCAAACTCTATCAGCACCATCGCAGAGTACAAGGCTCTGGCAGGTAACTACGGATTCGAGATCGTGGACAGCGGTGTTACCGCAATGTCTGAGGTGGCTCTGGCAGCAGCGGATGTCGCATCCAAGGTAGACTGCATTACCAACCTGACCGACAATACCGTAGTAAGTGCATTGCAGACCGTACTGGATGAAGCGAATAAAGCAGGCATCCCGGTATTCGGTTCTGAGGTAGAGCAGGTTAAGGCAGGCTGCGTGGCATCCATGGGTCTGGAATATATCGAGCTTGGCAAGCAGACCGGTAAGATGGCAGCGAAAGTCCTGAAGGGAGAGGCAAAGGCTTCTGAACTGAACTTCGAAGTGATCTCCGAGCCCAGCCTGTATGTGAACTTCGCAGCAGCAGAGAAGATCGGTCTGGAATTACCTGAGAACTACAAGACTGATGCTTACCAGTCCTTTGATGAGATCGTGGTACAATAGGAGGTTTTTATGGCACTATTATTAAGCGTACTGGAACAAGGAATGATCTACGGCATCCTGGCACTGGGTGTTTACATTACCTATAAAATACTGGATTTTCCGGATCTCACGGTCGATGGCAGCTTTCCCTTTGGGGCTGCCATCACTGTGCGTCTGATCAATGGCTTCGGCGTACCGGCGATCCTCACACTTCCTATTGCTTTCCTCGGCGGAGCACTGGTGGGAATCTGTACCGGACTGATCCATGTGAAATTAAAAGTCAGAGATCTGCTCTCCGGTATTATCATGATGACCGGTCTGTATACCATCAATCTGTGGGTGGCAGGCTCCGGCTATGTAGCTATTTTTGATAAGGAAAATATTTTCAACAACAGCTTTGTGAACAGTATTACCCCGGGCTTTTTGGTAAATTTCAAAAATGTGATCATTATTTTTCTGATCACCATGGTAGCAAAATATCTGTTAGACTGGTACATGAGCACCAAGTCCGGATTTTTACTTCGTGCCGTAGGTGACAATGATACCATCGTTACCAGCCTCGGTGTGGACAAAGGACTGGTGAAGATCGTGGGTCTGTCTATTGCCAACGGCCTGGTATCCTTAAGCGGCTGTATTTATGCACAGCAGCAGAGAAGCTTTGAGATCTCTATCGGAACCGGTGCGGTAGTCATTGGTCTTGCCAGTGTTATCATCGGCACCAGCCTGTTCAAGAAGGTAACATTCTTCCGTGTGACCAGCAGCGTAGTGGTAGGATCCATTTTGTATAAGGCATGTGTGGCAGTTGCCATGTTCGCAGGCATCAGCCCCAACGCCATCAAGCTGATCACAGCAATCCTGTTCCTGATCATTCTCGTGATCAGCATGGACAGAAAGAAGGTGAAAGCATGCTAGAGCTTATCAATATCAATAAAAATTACAATCCCGGCTCGGTCAACGAGCTGTGTCTGTTCAAGGATTTCAATCTTACGGTAAAGGACGGAGAATTTGTATCTGTCGTAGGAAGTAATGGTTCCGGTAAGACTTCCATGCTGAACATCATCTGCGGAAGCATTGCGGTGGACAGCGGCAAGATCCTGATCCACGGAGAAGATATTACGAAACAGAAGGATTATATCCGTCAGCGCCGCATCGGCAGAGTCTATCAGGATCCTTCCAAGGGAACCTGCCCCAGCATGACGATCCTGGAGAATATGTCCATTGCGGAGAATAAGGGTAAGCCATATAATCTGGGACGTGGTGTAAATAAAGCAAAACTGGAAACTTATCGTGAGATGTTACGACCTCTGAATTTAGGTCTGGAGGATAAGATGGGCGTGCAGGTCGGTTCCCTCTCCGGAGGACAGAGACAGGCGCTGGCACTGCTCATGGCGACTATGACACCGATTGATTTCCTGATCCTGGATGAGCATACCGCAGCGCTGGATCCCAAGACCGCGGAGATCATCATGGAACTCACCGACCAGGTCGTGAAAGAGAAGAAAGTGACCACCATTATGGTCACTCATAACCTCCGCTATGCCGTAGAGTACGGCAACCGCCTGATCATGATGCACGAAGGAAAAGCCATCCTGGATAAGGCCGGCGAACAGAAGAAGAGTATTAACACGGAAGAGATTATGGGAATCTTCAATAAGATCAGTGTAGAATGCGGTAACTAAATTGAAAGTTACGCGAGCAATGAGCCGCGCATAGGCAAAATAAGAACCGTGATTGGGAGCTTGCTCACAAATCACGGTTTTT
>OICB01000364.1_pt1 | contig 27227 bp, 19 predicted proteins | sample 1581121 | NCBI WGS metagenome assembly OICB01 (sample SAMEA3882544, study PRJEB24775) | human gut metagenome | biome: human-associated habitat; feature: intestine environment; material: feces | place: Netherlands | collected 2009/2010 | reverse complement strand
CTCGCTCTTTTTTGCTTTTACCAAATAATCCCATAGTGTTTCTCCTTTATAACTTCCGATTTGCCGGTTTCTTTCACCGCTGCCAAATCCATCATATCATGCGTTTCCATACAGAGTAATAAAAAAGATGGACCGCAGAAAATCCGTGATGGAATTTTCAGAGCATTGGCAGGACTTGTTGACGGAGGGCGGCTTTGGTTGGTGGCGGCTAACGCCGCCGGGGAGTTTAAGACGCCGCCTGCGCGGCGGAACGAGGACTTTACGCCGCTGCGCGGCTACACCTCATCCGTCAGCCTACGGCTGACACCTGTCTCCCTGCGGGTCGGTCGGTCCGCGGGTCTGACAGGCCACCGGCCTGTCATTCAACACCGCGGACCCCTCAAGTGGGAAGGCTAACGGGGGTCATATGCGCTCGTAGGCGCGGCGGGGGGTGCCGTCGGCGACGTGGATGGTGCCGGTGTACGCGAAGCCGGCGCGTTCCAGGCAGCGGCGCATGGGGTGGTTATCCTCGTGGGTGTCCGCCCGCAGATGGGGACACCGCGTCCGCGCCCAGGCCACGGCCTCGGCCAGCACGCCGGTATGGGTACCGTCGCTGCCCAGGCGGTGGAGGGTGCCGTATGGCGTCTCGTCATCCAGCCACGCGCCGTCGATGACCTGATAGGTGGGGTCGTCGCCGATGATGAAGGCAAACACGGCGTACACGCCGCCCGCGTCCTCCATGACGAACAGCCGGCCGGCGGCCACGTCCGACCGGAGCAGGGCCTCGGAGGGGTAGCCGTTGACCCACTGGACGGTGTTGCCGCTGCGGCGCATGAACTGCCGGGCGCTGTGGTAGATCGCCAGGGCGCGGGGAATGTCGAAGCTTGTCGCAGGTCGGATCATATCAGTTTTTCAGGCTTTGCAGCGGGGCGGGGATACGGCCGCCGCGGGCGATGAAGTCGGCGCTGGAGGCCTCGTGGACGGGCATCAGGGGCGCGCTGCCCAGCAGGCCGCCCATCTCCACGGTGTCGCCCACGTCCGCGCCCTCCACGGGGATGATGCGGACGGCGGTGGTCTTGCTGTTGACCATGCCCACGGCGGCCTCGTCGGCGATGATGGCGGAGATCGTCTCCGCCGTGGTACTGCCGGGCACGGCGATCATGTCCAGACCCACAGAGCACACGCAGGTCATGGCCTCCAGCTTGTCGATGGTCAGGGTGCCGTCCAGAGCCGCGGCGATCATGCCCTCGTCCTCGGAGACGGGGATAAAGGCGCCGGACAGACCGCCCACATGGCCGCTGGCCATGACGCCGCCCTTCTTCACGGCGTCGTTCAGCAGGGCCAGGGCGGCGGTGGTGCCGTGGGTGCCGCAGACGGACAGGCCCATCTCCTCCAGGATGCGGGCCACACTGTCGCCCACCGCCGGGGTGGGGGCCAGGGACAGGTCTACGATGCCGAAGGGCACGCCCAGACGGGCGCTGGCCTCGGCGGCCACCATCTGGCCCATGCGGGTGATCTGGAAGGCGGTCTTTTTGATAGTCTCGGCCACCACGTCGAAGGGCTGCCCCTTGCACTGCTGCAGGGCGTGGTACACCACGCCGGGGCCGGACACGCCCACGTTGATGACGGTGTCGGCCTCACCCACGCCGTGGAAGGCACCGGCCATGAAGGGGTTGTCCTCCACGGCGTTGCAGAACACCACCAGCTTGGCGCAGCCCAGGCCGTCGCGGTCGCGGGTCAGGTGGGCCGTCTCCTTGATGACGCGGCCCATCTGGGCCACGGCGTCCATGTTGATGCCGGCCTTGGTGCTGCCCACGTTGACGCTGGAGCAGACCAGCTCTGTGCGGGCCAGCGCCTCGGGAATGGAGGCGATGAGCCGCCGGTCGCCGGAGGTAAAGCCCTTCTGCACCAGGGCGGAGTAGCCGCCGATGAAGTTGACGCCGCAGGTCTTGGCGGCGCGGTCCAGCGTCAGGGCCAGGGGGACGAAGTCCTCGCTTTTGCAGGCCGCGCCGGCGATGGCGATGGGCGTGACGGAGATGCGCTTGTTGACGATGGGGATGCCGAACTCGCTCTCGATATCGCAGCCGGTTTGGACCAGCTTTTCGGCGCGGGAGCAGATCTTGTCGTAGATCTTGTCGCAGCAGCGGTCCATGTCCTCGTCGGCGCAGTCCAGCAGGGAGATGCCCATGGTGATGGTGCGGATGTCCAGGTGCTGCTTGTCCACCATGGCGATGGTGTCGAAGATGTTTTGCAGACTCAGCATATTCCCCACCTCTTACAGCTTGTGCATGGCGTCGAAGATGTCCTCCCGCTGGATGCGGATGGACAGGCCGCGGCTCTCGCCGTAGGCCTTCAGATCGGCGCGCAGGGCGTCGAAGGGCGCCTGACACTCGGTCAGGTCCACCACCATCATCATGGTGAAGTAGCCCTCCATGATGGTCTGGCTGATATCCAGGACGTTGATGCGGCTGGTCGCCAGGGTGTTGCACACACCGGCGATGATGCCCACCTGGTCCTTACCCACAACGGTAACGATCGCTTTCATAACTATATACTCCTTTCGGATGGTTTTTGTTTTGGCGCGGGAGGCGCGGTTTGCCGAAAACCGATGTATCCTGCGTCCTGTCGATGGCAGGCCGACGACGGCGTATCGGGTATACGGCGAGGAGACCTGACGATGGCAGGGCGCAGGAGGCGCGGTTTTCACTCCAGCTCGTCTAATGTCAGCGAATAGCTGGGCAGGAAATGCTCGCGGAAATAGTCCAGCTCCGGCAGGGCCATGGCGTCCATGGCGGCGGCGGTCTGGGCGGCGGCCTGACGGAACTCGGTGTTGCCGGCCTTCAGCTCCTCGATGCACTTGATGTGGGCGGAGAGCTTATCCGCCGCCTTGACCAGCTGCTCGATCTCCGGGTCGGCGGGACGGAGGGCGTCCTCATAGGCGGGACGCAGGTCCTCCGGCAGCATGGAGAGGAGCTTGTCCTCCGCCACCTGCTCCACGGCCTTGTAGGCCTCGCGGATACCGGGATTGTAATACTTGATGGGGGTGGGCATATCGCCGGTGAGAATCTCGCCGGCGTCGTGGTACAGCGCCGCCACGGCCACGGCGCCGACGTCCACCTGGCCGCCGAAGCGCTCATTCCGCAGCACCGCCAGCGCGTGGGCCAGCACCGCTGTCTGGTGGCTGTGCTCCTGGATATTCTCTGTGTAGCTGTTCCGCATGAGTGACCAGCGCTGGATGAAGCGCATACGGTTGATATAGGCGAAAAAGTGGTTCATGTTATGTCAACTCTCCTATCAGTACATCACCATCTATACCGACTATTTTTGTATCGATAATTTTATTATGTAAATCTTCGGCGCGGACGCACACCTCACAGTAGTTGGGGGCATGGCCGGTGTAGAGGCCGTCCTTCTCCTGCTCATAGAGCACCGGGTAGGTCTGCCCCACGCAGCCCTCCAGATAGGCGCGGTGCATGGTCCGGGCCACGGCCACGGCGCGGCGGGTCCGTTCCTCCTTTACCGCGGCGCTGAACTGCACCAGCTCCGCCGCCGTGGTGCCGGGACGGACGGAGTAGGGAAAAATGTGCATATCCGCGAAGGCGCACTTTTCGATAAAGGCCATGGTCTGCTCGAATTCCCGGTTCGTCTCGTCGGGGAAGCCGCAGATCAGGTCGGTGGTGACGGCGGGCCGGTGGAAATACTGCCGCAGCAGTGTGACGGACTCGTAAAACCGCGCCGTGTCGTACTTCCGGTTCATGCGGTGCAGCGTCTCGTCACAGCCGGACTGCAGGGACAGGTGGAAGTGGGGGCACAGGTTGGGCAGCTTCGACGCCCGGCGGCAGAAGTCCTCGGTGATGGTACGGGGCTCCAGGCTCCCCAGCCGCAGACGCATATCCCCCGCGGCGGCGGATACCGCCTCCAGCAGGTCGATGAGGCTTTGGCCGTTTTTCAGATCGTGGCCCCAGGAGGATATCTCGATACCGGTGAGCACCAGCTCACGGTATCCCTCGCGCCGCAGCTGCTCCGTCTGGGCCACGGCCGTCGCCAGCGGCAGGGAGCGCACCGGGCCGCGGGCGTAGGGGATGATGCAGTAGGTGCAGAAATTCACACAGCCGTCCTCTACCTTCAGCATGGCCCGGGTGCGCTCGGCCATGCCGCCGGCGGGCAGCACCTCGAATTCCCGGCGGCGCAGGGCGTCGTCCAACAGTCTCACCGGCTCCTTTTCGTGGGCTGCCTGCTCGAACAGGTCCAGAAACGCCATGCGGTCACCGGTGCCGGCCAGCAGGTCCACGTCCAGTGCCGCCACCACCTCCGGGTGGGTCTGCACATAACAGCCGCAGGCGGCCACCACCGCGTTGGGGTTCAGCTTACGGCACCGGCGGATCATCTGCCGGGATTTCTTGTCACTGATGGCGGTGACGGAGCAGGTGTTGACGATATAGCCGTCGGCCTCTGTCTCGGCGGGCACCAGCGTATGACCGCGGCGCAGCAGCTCCTGCTCCATGGCCTGTGTCTCGTATTGGTTCACCTTGCAGCCCAAGGTATAGATGGCAACACGCATCTTGCACTTTCCCCTATTCTATCGTATAATAAGGTTTCACGGGTGAAGGTGTTTTTCACTCCCGCTTTTTGATCGGTTTATTATACTGTATTTTACCGTGTCTTTCAAGACCCGTTCGTGAAACAGGAGGCTCTCTATGGTCTATTTTGATAACGCCGCCACCACGCCGGTGCCCAAAGCCGTGGCCGACGCCATGTACGAGGTGCTGACGGCGCACTTTGGCAATCCCTCCTCCCAATACCCCATAGGGGTGGAGATGAAAAAAGCCGTGGAGGGCTGGCGGGCCGTCATCGCCGGGGCGCTGGGCTGCCCCGCGGAGCGCCTGTACTTCACCTCCTGCGGCACGGAGAGCGACAACTGGGCCATACAGGCCGCCCTGTGGCAGAACCGGCACAGGGGCAGACACATCATCACCACCGCCGTGGAGCACAGCGCCGTTCTGGAGCCCTGCAAGCTGCTGGCCCAGCAGGGGTATGAGGTCACCTATCTGAAGCCAGGACGGGACGGCAATGTCACCGCCGAACAGGTGGCGGATGCCCTGCGGGAGGACACCGCCCTGGTGTCCGTGATGTTGGTGAACAACGAAACGGGCTGCGTATTTCCCGCGGCGGACATCGCTGCCCTGCTGCGGGAGAAGGGCTCCCCTGCCCTGCTGCACTGCGACGCGGTGCAGGGCTTTTTGAAGGTCCCCTGCGACCCGGAGGGCTGGGGCGTAGACCTGATGAGCCTGTCCGGTCACAAGGTCGGCGGGCCCAAGGGCGTGGGCGCGCTGTACATCGGTCCCCGGGTGCGGAACCCCCGCCCCCTGCTGCCCGGCGGCGGACAGGAGCGCGGCGCGCGCTCCGGCACCGAGGCCACGGCCCAGATCGCCGGCTTTGCCAAGGCGGTGGAGCTGCGGCTGGCCGATTATGACGCCAAGCTGGCCCACATGGCCGGGCTGAAGGCCTATTGCCGTGAGAAGCTGCTGGCCATGGGCGGCGTGGTCCCCGTGGGCGAGGGTACGGCCCCCCACATTCTGGCGGTGTCGCTGGTAGGGTATCCCAGCGCCAACATCGTAACGGACCTGGGTGCGCAGGGCATCTGCATCTCCGCAGGCTCCGCCTGCCATCAGGGCAAGGCCAGCCATGTGGTCTCCGCTCTGGGGCTGGACAAAAAGACTGCCGCCGGCGTGATCCGCATCTCCTTCTCCCCCGACAATACACGGGAGGACGTGGACGTCCTGTGCCAGGCGCTGCTCGCCCACCGGGACAGCCGCTTCCCCATGCTGTGATATACGCCCGCGGCGCGGGCACAACGATATTTTGAGGTGGACTATGTTCAAAGCTCTTAAGCGCGACAGGGCCTTTTACGGGTATCTGCTCCGGTTGACCGGCCCTATCGCCCTGCAAAACCTGATCACTTTCTCTCTGGGCCTGATCGACACGCTGATGGTCAGCCAGTTGGGCAACAATGAGATGGCGGCGGTGACGGCGGCCAACGTGCCGGTGTTCCTGCTGATTTCCATCGTGTTCGGCGTCCAGTCCGGCGTAGGCATCCTGATCAGCCAGTACTGGGGCAAAAAGGACCTGCCCAGCATCAGCCGTGCCATCGGCGTGGCGGCGGGGCTGGGCGTGGCTCTGGCGCTGGTCATCGCGCTGGCGCTGTTCCTGTGGCCGGTGCAGATCATGGACCTGATGAGCAACAAGCATCATCTGTCCCTGCTGGGCGCGCCGTATCTGCGGGTCATCGGCTTCTCCTATGTGTTCAATATGCTCTCGTCTATCTACGTCAGCGCGCAGCGCAGCGTGGAGAACGCCAGCTTCGGCATGAAGCTGTTTGGTATGTCCACGGTGCTGAATACCGGCATGAACTACCTGCTGATCTTCGGCAAGTGCGGCTTTCCCATGCTGGGCGTGGAGGGCGCGGCCATCGCCACACTGCTCTCCCGCGTGGCGGAGTTCGCCGTGTGCCTGTTCTGCGCCCTGCGGAGCCGGGTCATCCCCCTGGACCTGAAGGCGCTCTTCCGTCCGGGCTGGGAGATGCTGCGCCGGTTCGTGAAATACGCCTCGCCGGTGATGGCCAACGAGCTGTTCTGGGGGCTGGGCAACAGCCTGCTCACCGTCATTCTGGGACACATGACCATCTCGGTAGAGTTTCTGGCGGCCAACGCCGTCATGGGCAACCTGAACCGCCTGTTCCTGGTGGTGTGCTTTGGTCTGGGCGCCGCTACCGCCGTGATGATCGGCAAGGCCATCGGTGAGGGACAGAGCCACGACGAACTGATGGGCCTGTCCAGGACGCTGTCCTGGGTGACGATACTGGTGGGCGCCGCACTGGCCGTTATCGCCCTGGCGCTGGTGCCGCTGCTGTTCCAGCCGGTGATCTTCCCACTGTTCAAGCTGTACGATCTCAGCGCCCATCTGGCCACCACCCTTGCGGTGACGGGCTTCGCCTGCATCCCCTTCCACGCCTACTCCATCTCCGCCGTCACCGGTATCCTGCGGGCAGGCGGCGATGTGTTCTGGTCCACGGCGCTGGATCTGGCACCCCAGTGGCTGGTGGCGCTGCCGCTGACGGCCCTGCTGGCGCTGGTGCTGGACGCGGATCCCTGGTTCGTGTCGCTGGCCATACAGGCGGAGAGCTTTATCAAGTGTCCCATCTGCCTGTGGCGCATCCGGTCCCGTAAATGGATACACGACGTGACGCTGCCGGAGGGTGAGCGATGAACAGTCTGTTCGTCTGCCCCCTGTGCGGCGGCGCGCTGACGCGGCGGGAGGGCAGCTATCTCTGCCCCGCCGGCCACTGCTTCGACATCGCCAGGGAGGGCTATACCTATCTGCTGCCGGTGAACCGGAAGCACTCCAGGGCCCCCGGCGACGACAAGGCTATGGCCGCGGCGCGGCACGCCTTTCTGGAAAAGGGCTACTACGCCCCGCTATGCGAAGAATTATGTCAACTCGCTGTGGAGCTGACCGGCGATGCCCCGGCGGTGCTGGACAACGGCTGCGGCGAGGGCTACTACACCGCGGGCATCTATCGTGCCCTGTGTGAGGCCGGGAAGACGCCGGTGATGGCCGGGATCGATATCTCCAAGCCCATACTGCGTCTGGCGGCTAAGCGGGAGAAAAATGTGCAGTTCGCTGTGGCCTCCTCCTACCGCCTGCCGGCGGCAGACGGGTCCGTAGACCTGCTCATCAACTGCTTCTCACCGCTGGCCATCGAGGAATTCCGCCGCGTGCTGCGGCCCGGCGGGCACTTTATCTATGTGGTGCCCGGAGAAATGCACCTGTGGGAGATGAAGCAGGTGCTCTATGACCACCCCTATGTCAATGAGGTGAAGGAGACACCCTATGAGGGCTTCCGGTATGTGAGCATCCGGCACGTAACGGACGTTATCCATCTGGAGGACCCGGCGGACATACAGGCGCTGTTCGGCATGACGCCCTACTGCTGGAAAACGCCAAAGGCCGGCGTTGAAAAATTATGTAAACTCGCGCAGCTGGACTGCCGCATCGCCTTTGACATACACGTTTTCGAAAAGGAGAGGTAACTATGGATCGAATTTCCCCGCCCCGCCGCCGGCCGCGGCGGCGTCTGCTGCCGGTGCTGCTGCTGATCGCGGCGGTGCTGGTGGTTGGCGGACTGCTGACGGCGGTCGTTCTGTCCCTGCGGGGCGGCAGCGCCCGGCAGGAGCCGGAGGCCGATCCCCACGCGGGGCAGGTATATATCAACGACGGATTTAACATGGTGTGGATGACGCCCCATGAGGGTATCCCCGCCAGCGGCCTGGCGCAGGAGGACTTCCGCCGGGACACCAACGACGACGGCAGCGACGGCGTCCGCGTCCGCTATCTGGGCGCGGAATACGCCACCCGCTGGGGCGTGGACGTGTCTAACCACCAGGGCACCATCGACTGGGCGGCGCTGAAGCGGCAGGGCATCGACTTTGCCTATCTGCGCCTGGGTCTGCGGGGCTACGGCGAGAAGGGCTCTCTGTACCCGGACCGGTCCTTCGACAGCTATTACAGCGGGGCCAGGGCCGCCGGCATCGAAGTGGGCGTGTATTTCTTCTCCCAGGCCGCCACCGTGCAGGAGGCCGCCCAGGAGGCCCTGTACGCCCTGCAGCTGCTGGATGGCCGCGACCTGGACCTGCCGGTGTACTACGACTGGGAGCCGGTACAGCAGGAGGACTCCCGCACACTGCACAACAACGAATTCCTGCTGACCTCCCAGGCCCGGACTTTCTGCGCCTTGATCGAACAGGGCGGCTATGAGGCCGGGGTGTACATGAACCGCCAGCAGGGCTACTACCGCTATGATCTGCCCTCTATGAGGAACATCGCCCTGTGGATCGCTGATCCCGGCGACTATCCGGACTTCTACTACCGCTTCGATGTGTGGCAGTATGACCACGGCGCACGGCTGGACGGCGTCAACGAGATCGTGGACCTGAACGTGGAGTTCCGGCCCGTAACATGAGAAAAGAACCGGCTCACGCCGGTTCTTTTCTCACCTGAACAGCCTGCCGCAGACCGGGCTTCCATGCGGCTGTCCCACAGAAAGTCAACGGTTCGGAAGCAGAATGCATACGTTATGTAAACCGTCATTCTCCCCTTTTCCCATATTTTCCCCACAATCGCAGGATGGGGTAGTAAAAGATCGTCCCTATGCCGCCTGCCGCCAGCAGCACCATGAACACCGTGTTCAGCACAGACAGCAGCGTATATCGCTGCAATACCGGCGCTACCGAAGCACCCACCATATCCTCCGCCCAGATCAGGTCCATATCGACCGAGGTGAACTCGCCGATCATAGCGGCGGCCACGGCGGCCCAAATGAACCGCACGGCGGCCACGCCCACCGCGCCGACGATCGCGGCGGCCAGCAGATACCTGCGGGGCTTCGGCCACGGCGCTGCCTGGCCGGTGTCCCGTACCTCATCCAGCAGCAGATAGTCCGTGGTCACGCCGAACAGCCTGCTCAACGCGATAATATTCTCCGTATCCGGCACAGCCCCGCCGCTCTCCCACTTGGACAGCGCCTGCCGGGACACATGGATCTGCCCTGCCAGCTCCTCCTGACTCCAGCCCCTGGCCTTCCGCAGTTCCTGCAGCTTTTCTCCGAAGGTCATAGACGTATCTCCTTTCGCTTGGTAGCTACATCATAGCAGAAACGCCCTGTAAAGTCCACCTATCATAGCTTACAATCGCCGCAGCCAAACATTACATCCTCCCCACATAAACCAAAAGACCGGCTTTCGCCGGTCTTTTGGTTTACATAATTTAGTTTTTCTTCCCGTGCTGCGCCTTCATGCGCCGCTCGTGGTTCAGGATGGTCTTGCGGATGCGGAGGTTCTTGGGGGTGACCTCCAGCAGTTCGTCATCCGCCAGGAATTCCAGGCACTGCTCCAGGCTCATCTTCCGGGGCGGCACCAGACGCAGGGCGTCATCGCTGCCGGCGGCACGGGTGTTGGTCAGCTGCTTCTTCTTGCAGACGTTGACCACGATGTCCTCCTGCTTGGGGCTGATGCCCACTACCATGCCCTCGTACACGCCCACGTTGGGGCCGATGAACAGCACGCCGCGCTCCTGCGCGTTGAACAGACCGTAGGTGATGGACTCACCGGTCTCGCTGGCCACCAGAGAGCCGGTATTGCGGCGGGTCAGCTCACCCTTATAGGGGGCGTAGCTGTCAAACACGCTGGCCATAATGCCCTCGCCCCGGGTATCCGTCAGGAACTCGTTGCGGTAGCCGAACAGACCGCGGCTGGGCACCAGAAACTCCACCTTCATGCGGCTTCCGATGGGGGTCATTTCCTGCATATCCGCCTTGCGGGCGCCCAGCTTCTCGATGACCGCGCCCACACTCTCGGCGGGCACGTCCACCACCAGGCGCTCGATAGGCTCGCACTTCTTGCCGTCGATGGTCTGGTACAGTACACGGGGGGGCGACACCTGGAACTCGTAGCCCTCGCGGCGCATGGTCTCGATGAGGATGGACAGGCTCATCTCGCCGCGGCCCGCCACGTTGAAGGCGTCCATAACGCCCTCGATCTCGCTGACGCGGAGGGACACGTCCTTCAGCGTCTCGCGGAACAGGCGGTCACGCAGCTGGCGGCTGGTGACGAACTTGCCCTCCCGCCCGGCGAAGGGACTGTCGTTGACGGAGAAGGTCATCTCCACCGTGGGGGCGCTGATCTTCACAAAGGGCAGCGGCTCCACGCAGTCGGGCGCGCAGATGGTATCGCCGATGGTGATATCGCCGATGCCGCTGAGGGCGATGATGTTGCCCGCCGTGGCCTCTGTGATGGGCACCTTGCCCAGACCGGCGAACTCGTACATACTGACCGCCTTGGCCTTCTTGGCCGGGGCGTCCGGGTCGTGGTAGTTGCACACGGCGATCTCCTGGTTCTGCTTCAGCACGCCGCGCTCGATACGGCCGATGGCGATACGGCCCACGAACTCGTTATAGTCGATGGAGCTGACCAGCATCTGGAAGGGCTGGTCCAGGTCGGCCTCCGGAGCGGGGATGTAGTCCAGAATGGTATCGAACAGCGGCTTCAGGTCCGTGCCCACCACGTCGGGGGAATAGCTGGCGGTACCGTTGCGGGCGGAGCAGAACAGCATGGGGCTGTCCAACTGCTCGTCGGTGGCGTCCAGGTCCAGCAGCAGCTCCAGCACCTCGTCGATGACCTCATGGATGCGCTGGTCGGGCCGGTCGATCTTGTTGACCACCACGATGACCCGGTGACCCAGCTCCAACGCCCGGCTGAGGACGAAGCGGGTCTGGGGCATGGGGCCCTCGGCGGCGTCCACCAGCAGGATGACGCCGTTGACCATCTTCAGGATACGCTCCACCTCGCCGCCGAAGTCGGCGTGGCCCGGGGTATCCACGATGTTGATCTTGGTGTCGCCGTACTGGATGGCGGTGTTCTTGGCCAGGATGGTGATGCCCCGCTCCCGCTCCAGGTCGTTGGAGTCCATGACCCGCTCCACCGTCTCCTGGTTCTCGCGGTACACGCCGCCCTGCTTGAGCATCTGGTCCACCAGCGTGGTCTTGCCGTGGTCGACGTGGGCGATAATGGCCACGTTTCTCAGTTTTTCGTTCTGCAAAGGTAAAAACCCCTTTCTCTCGGGTAAATTCACTAACCTTTGTATTATATGCCTGCAAAGGACCGATTGCAAGCCCTTTCGTCAACTTTTTCGCCGCGGCGCCGTTGACAAATGCCGCCGCCTACGGTACAATACCAGTTGCACACGCCTCCGTAGCTCAGTTGTATAGAGCGACCGCCTCCTAAGGACAGGGACATCAATTACCAATGGCACCAATTCCCCTACAACTTCACAATATGCGTCTGTAGCTCAGTTGGATAGAGCGCGAGCCTCCTAAGCCCGAGGCCCCCGGTTCGAGCCCGGGCAGGCGTACCAAAAACGCTGTGATCTCAACGGATCGCGGCGTTTTTTCGCTTTTGAGTGCGTTGTTTCAATGACAGCGGCAGCCCCCGAAATTCAGCCGCTGCATCTTTTTGGCACCCCTTTTTCATATCGAACCGGTTTTTGTATTTTTCGCCGTTTGGCACCACCTTGGCACCATGGCACAAATCAGTCATTTGCAACCCTGGTTCGATATGAGCGATGTGAGCGCACTTAAGAGTTCGGGGGACTGGTGGAGCTGTACGATGATACTCTGCACGTCCAATGCAGTCTGTGGTTCATCAGGCGCTTTCACACTGCGCAGATCTGGGTTTGCGTAAAACGCACTTTCAAACTTCTGGGCATTGACCTTGCGGTCTTCATCAAGAATGTGCGCATAGACCTTTGTGACCATATCGGCCTGCGAATGCCCTGTGTCGCCCTGTGTGGCTTTGATGTCGCCGTGATTAAGTTTCAACTTATAAGTCGTGCTGGAATGGCGGAGAGAATGAAACACGACATTAGGGAGCTTGGCATCCCGCTTCAATCTCCGGAAAGCATTGGAAATAACCGTTTCCTCACAGGGACGGCCATTTGGCAGTGCTACAACGAGATTGTAGTCGAGGTATTCATCGCCCAGAAACTCTTTTTGCTTATCCTGAGAGTCCTTCCACTCCCGCAAAATGTAAGCCACTGTTTTTGGCATCCACACCTTGCGAACGCTGCTTTCTGTCTTCGGCGTTTTCAGCACGATCACCGTGCTGGCATTTTCCAAGTACATGGTTCGAGGGAATTTTTTGATGATTTCTTCTTCGCCCAAAATAGCAAGGGAGGATTCCTTCACACGAGCCAGCTCTTTCTCCACACACAGATAGGCGTTGTCGTTGGCAATATCCGCATCGGAAATGTGAATGTTGTCCCAGGTCAGGCCAACGATTTCTCCGATTCGCAATGAGCAGGCAAACGACAGGTTGATAGCAACATAAAGACGCCCATCTTTACATTCATCCAACGCCTTTCGAATCGTCGCCGCATCCCATATCTCACGGGGTTTGCGCTTGACCTTTGGCAGAGTTGTGTTATCAAACGGGTTCTTTGCGACGATGTCCCAGCGTACAGCCTGGTTGAAAGCGCATCGAAGGAGTTTATTGATACGCTCAATATTGGCAGGTGTCATGTACTCCGTTTTGCTGTATCGGTTCTTAAAAACAGGGCATTTCGTCCTTTGCAGTATTGTAATAAACCGATCCGCTGCGATGGTAGTTACGTCCTGCATCAGTGTGCCGCCAAGCAGCGGGGCAATATAGTTGCGGATCAGCCCCGTATTGGCTTCATAGGTGCTGGGGCTCCATTTTTTCACCCCATACAAGCTCACAAAGTCATCGAGAAAGGCGGAAACGGTCGTCTTATTGGGTGATATAAAGGTGCGGTTGCCTTGTTTATATTCAATCTCTGCCTTACGGTGCTTTGCTTCCGCTTCCGTATTGAAGGACTCCCATTTCTGTTTCTTTTCTCCACATTCATTGAAATAGTAATAAACAACGTGATATTTGCCTCTACGTCTTTTGATAGATGCCATAATAAACCTCCTACAACGTCTGTTTATCCAGCCAATTATCAAAGGACACTTTGGAAACTCTGATGGAAGAACCGATCCGCACCACCTTGAACACGCCTGAGTGGGCAAGATTATACGCAGCGGTTCTGCCTATACCAAGGATTTTTGCAATTTCCTCAACGGTATATGTCCGCTTTCCGCCAAGGCTTTTGTTGGTGTCTCCGTGGTCAATACTCATAGTCGCCTCCCTTCTGTGACCACAGCACCATGCTTCAAAAGAATTGTAGCATGGTGCTGTGATACGCGCAAAAAATTGATATGGAATTATATCAGCAGAGGAAGCTCCTATCCTTAACAATGGATGGGGGCTTCCTCTACCGATACATCTTTAGATGCATCTATTTCAAATTCATCTAAGAAAAAATCTCAAGCAAAACAGGCGGCTGGTGGCTACCAACCTCACGGGAATCTCACCCCGGCCCATACTGATGGGTGCGCCGCACGATGCTTTGAGGGCGTCCAATGCGGGAGTATCTTTAAGGGTGCCAGTGGTCATGGCCAACAGAGTGCCGCCCTGTTTCTGAACAACGCCTGTTTCGCTCCCTCCGCGTAGGAGATCCTGGCGGGCGCTGTTCTCTGGCTCACACCGGCACGAACGTACCTGTCTGCTGTATGACGCGCAAAGTGCGCTTTTTCAAGAAACATGGGCATATAGGCCCGCAGCCGATGTCAATACTCTTGACAGCAGCTGCCAGTCTATATAAAACCCACAGCGGCAGCGCAAGGGGGATACGCCGCCGCTGTGGGCGGAGGGGGCTAAACCGTGTAGGACTTACTTGCGGAGGAAAGCGGCTACCATATCAATGAACTGCGCGTTCGTCGGTGGCTGCGACAACGGGTGGCCTGCAATACGCTCAAGTAAGCGGTGGTCAGGCTGCCTCCAACACGCCTGCACAAGGGTTCGGAGATTTCTTTCCACGCAGTAGGCGGTAGTATGAAAATATTGTGCCGTCTGACTGTAGAGCCTTTTCGTGATCAGCAGGACATACTCCGGCTTCTCCTGCACCTGTTCCAACATGTACACGGCAAAGTAAAACCCAGACAGCTTTCCGGATACACCCAGAAGACGCAGCAAACGTTCAGCGTCCAAAGACACGTTCTTATCAAGTTCCGAAACGTAACAAACTAAAGGCACTGATGTTCCCTCCTGTCCTGTGTATTTTGAAAGCCAACGCTCGGCGATCCGCGGCGGGCCTCTTGCCGGTGTACATACGCCGTTTTGTTCTTGATATGCTAATTTTACACGACTTTTGGGCATTTGTGTTATATAATCGTTCTACAATGGTCTACGTGAATGCGATGTTTTTTGTATGGAATTGTCGATTTTTTGAACTTCTATGATAAAAGGCACCGCCAGCAAAGCAGCGTGATTGCCGCTTTGCTGGCGGTGCTTTCATTATTGTGATAAAGTTGCTGTTTCAGCTTGGTCGCTTCAGCTTAGGTTTCGTTACCACGAGAATCCCACGTCTGCGCCAAAGTTACAGGTATACAGCCATTCGACCGTATCGCCGTTTTCAAGGAGGATATCTTTCGCACCGCCCTGCACGAACTTCCCGTTGACCGTAAACGTCCATCCGGATTCTGAGCCTACTGCGCCTTCGGGAATACCGGCGATGGAACTAATATATCCAGACGAATCCGCCTCGAAAACAATATCCCTCTTGTTACACGCCTTCCTCAGCGCGTCGTATACCGTCTCACCGTTCGATATGGACACTTCCGCAGAAGAGAGTACCGCACCATCACCCGGCACTTTGCTCCACACCTCTGCATCACAGGTGTCTTTATTATTCAGAATGGTGGCGCAGGAGATTGAAACCGTAACTACTTTTTTCACAGAGGGCGTCGCCGTGCCGGAAGCGGACGTATCGTTATCCTTCGGTGTGTCTGCCTTTTCCGCAGGCGTTTTCTCCACAGATGTTTCTTTCTTCTCAGATGTATCGTCCTTTGCGTCAGGCACGGTGTCCTTTTCCTCTGCAGTATCTTTCCTGACCGCATTGCCCTCCACCGGCTGCTTATCTGCCGTCTGCTCCTGCCGCTGATTGGACTCCTCCGGCTGTGCCGTCGTATTGCCGCAGCCGGCACAGGCAAACAACAGGGTCAGTGCCGTCAGCAGGGAAAGAACTCTAATTACGCTTTTCTTTTTGGCTTTTCTCATAGTCTTGCTCCTTCTCATCAATCATTATTCCTATCCACCGACTGCCATGTCACCACCGATATCATAGCCCAGGTCACAGGTATAACGCCACTCCACCACGTCGCCGTCCTTCACCTGGTAGCGGGAGCAGCCGTAGTTGGGATACCAGCCGTTGACGTTGTACATCCAGCCGGACAAACTGCCCACGTCGAACTCATAGAGGTTATTGATCCCCTCTACATAGGCGCTGTTATATACCGGAGTCCAGTCGGATTCCATGTGGATGGCATTGTCCCTGCAAACCCGCTGGAGGACATCGAATACGCTTTCGCCCTCGCTGAACTCTGCCTTCGTGGCAGGAAAGATAACGCCGTCCGCCGGCACGAGAAACTTCTTGCTCTCCACGCACTTATCCATGTTGTCCAGGATCGTTTCGCAGGAGATGGAGAAGGTGCAGGTATGTGTTGTGGTGGTATCCACCGTCGTGTCCTGTGGCTCTACTGGATTAGGTTTCCCCTCTGGGACAGGCTCAGTCATGTACTGATCCTTATCGCCGGTGTCCTCCGGCTGTTCCACCTGCGTCTGTCCGCAGGCCGCGCAGGACAGCAGCAGGAAAAGTGCCAAGAGCAGAGAAAGGATATGCTTGTACTTCGCTCTCATGTCACTGCTCCTTCTTGATGCGGCGGTAGCGGCGGATCATACCGAAGGCCAACAGTGCGACGATGATGACGGCCAGCAATATCACTCCCAGCGGCGTTTCCTTTAAGGCAGAGCCAACGATCTCGAATACACTATTGCCCTTGCCGTCCGGGCCGAACTTGCCGTTCTCGGCGGCTTGGAGGTAGGTTAAGGCAGAGACAGTGCTTGTTACACCCATCGTTGTTTTATACTCCAGCGTATCCAGGCCGTCCAGCGGCGCGTCCACCTCAAAATCGCTGATGAACCCTACGCCGTCCACATAGAACGTCCGCATGGCGTCCGCCACGGTGTTCCCATTCTTAACGAACCGCTCATCGTCTATGGAGATATCCAGCTTATCCATCAGGCTCAGCATCGACAGCGTCACTGCGCCGTTGGGCGTGTCCCCCCAACACTCAAAGCTGCCGTCAGCCAGCTGCACGGAGGACAGGTATGTCAGTCCGGCCTCAATCGCCGCAGCGACATTTTCCTTGTCCCTGTACAAAGCCAACGCACTGAGCGCGCTGATCGTCTCGGGTACGCTGCCCTGCCCAATGACTGTTTGTCCCTCTTTCGCTGTGGCCACGCTGTAACCATAGAAATCATCAAAGCCGCCGTCCAAGGTCTGATCTGCCAGTACGCGGGTGATGAACTGCTCTGCCAGCATATCGCCGTCCACGCCGCGGGAGCGCCACACCTCCGGATCAATGGAAGCAATGTCGTACAGATAGCTGTTGAAATTCTGAGTAGATGTAGGCGCCGCTTTAGAGGTATTCGTCAGGGGCACTATGTAATCCAGCCCGTTGATGTCGCCGGGGTCCATGCCCAGATACTGCATGGCGCGCACCGCGCCGGCAGCGTAGGTGTAAGAAGCCCTGCCCAGATAGGTTTCACCGCCGGCACCCACTATGACAGCCATGATTTCCCGCAGCTTCGCCTGCTCCTCCTCGGTCATTTTGATATTCATTTTTTCCCGTGCCAGTAGTTGACTGGAGAACGTGCTGATCTGACTGGAGGTTATATAGTGGGAGCCACCGTCCAGCAGATAGCTGTATTCCTCGATGAGCTTTTTCACCGACAGCTCTTCTGCCAATTCCCCCGACTTTTCTGTGATAAGCTGTTTGTAATCCAGCTCCGCGCTGACACCACCGATGCCTCCGCTCGGAGCGGTGATGCTGCCGCCGACAACGGGGGCCGCCTGCAGCATGACCCGCAGCTGCGCAAGACCGGGAAAGGCCGTTTCATTGATGTAAATTCGTTCCTTCACATGTTCGTCAGGGTCATCTGGGTCATCCATTGTCCTCCATGACGTTATAGCCCATCCTACCGGAAAATATTTTCCAGTAGAATACGACCATCCTATCAGCTCACGGTAAAAGCCCTGTCCGGGGGTCCTCGCCTGCTCCGCATACGTACTCTGATACCAGCCCATCATACCGTCCAGCACGGTGCGGTCGTCCTTGGTGAAGCGCTCGTCCGCGAGGGAAATGCCCAGTGCCGCCAGCATTTCCAGCACCGCAGCGTCCTCCTCCACGTCCTCGTCGCCGTACTTGACGAAGCCGCCGCTGGGGAGCTGCTGCTCGGAGAGATAAGTCAGTGCGTTGCTGACAGCCGCGGAGACCTCTGGCCGGTCCATATAAGGAGTGAGTGCCTGCACCGACTTAGCCGTGAGCAGGATGCAAGCAAAGCGTTCGGGATAGTCATCCAAATTATGGTCATCCCGCATCAGTTTAGGCCACTTGGTATAGCTGAACCTGCCATCGCTCTGCTGGCGGGCCAGCACCTTCGCCAGCATAGTCTCCCTTGCGGTGTTGAGTTCATCCGTTTTGCCGGCATCACCGGCGGCGTCTAGATCCAGCAACATATCCACCTGATCCTCGTCCGCATCCACCAGTTCCGGCCTCTGCATGGCGGCCAGAAGGTCATGACCGGCAAAGTCGGTCACATCCAGCCCCATAGCCGCCACCGTGCGGACAGCACCGGGGACATAGCCCGCCTTGCCGCGCTTTGCCGCAATGTCCATCCAGTTCGCCAACGCCTGTAGGTACTCGTCATAGAATCCGTCCGGCACGTCTGCGCCGGAGGTCCACAGGGCGTAGACGTTTTTCGCGTTCTCCTCCTGTGTGGCCGCGGCGAGGTAGTCCTTGCTTTCGGTGACACGCTGGATGACCAGTTGCGTCACCGTCTGATATGCCTGCTCCGCCTCGTCCGTCCAGCCGTCCGCAGGGGCGGCCTGCACAGTCGCGGGCAGGAGCATGATTGCTGCCAGCAGGGCGGCCAGCAGCTTCGCCATGTGTTTTTTCATATTACTGCTCCTTCTTGATGCGGCGGTAGCGGCGGATCATGCCGAAAGCCAACAGCACGACGATGATGACGGCCAGCAGTATCGCTCCCAGCGGCGTTTCCGTTAAAGCAGAGCCTACGATCTCGAACACACTATTGCCTTTGCCGTCGGGGCCGAATGTGCCGTTCTCGGCGGCTTGGAGGTAGGTCAGGGCGGAGATGGTGGAATAATTCCCCATGACCGGGTTTTCATAGACCGGTAGGCGGCTCAGATCATCCAGCGGTGCCTCCACCTCGAAGCTGGAGAGAAAGCCCACGCCGTCTATATAAAAGGTCTTCATGGCGTCTGCCACGGTATTTCCGTTCTTCACGAAGCGTGGGTCGTCCAGAGAAATATCCAGCGCTTCCATCATCTTCAGCACGGTAAGGGTCGCCCCGCCGTCCGAATCTCCGGTCATGCCCGGAAAGCTGCCGTCCGAGAGCTGCACGGAGGAAAGGTAGTCCACGGCGCGGTCTATCGCCTTGGCAATATACTCCTTGTCGCGATATGGCGCTAACACAGTAATCGTTTTCGCAGTATAGATAGTATCATCACGCCAAGAAGTATTTGTATCTCCCTGCGCTATATTCACGCCATAAGAGTTATCAAAGCCTCCGTCAGGAGTTTGGTCTGCAAGGATACGTACTGCATAGCTGTCTACAAGCGTCCCTACATCAATGCCGCGAGAACGCCATACTTGTGCACTCACGGATTCGATGTCCCTTAAATAGCTGTTGAAATCGTATGTTGAAGTAGCCTCCAACTTGCCGGTATTTGCCAGCACCGCCAAATAATCCAGCCCATTGACATTTGCAGGATCCATGCCAAGATACTGCATGGCGCGTACTGCACCGGCTGAGTAGGTGGAGGAGGTGCGCCCCAAATAGTAGTCCCCACTGGCGCCCACCATGACCGTCATGATCTCCTGCAGCTTTTCCTTTTCCGCTTTTGTCAATTCTGCATTTGCGTTCTGCAAAGCCAGTATCTGTGAGGAATAGCCGGCAATCTCTCCGGCTGTGATCTCGCGTGCTTCTGTCAATAGATACTCGTAGTTGGCAATAACTCGTTCGACCATCCCGTCCGTTTTTTGTTTCAGGAGCTGCTTGTAATCCGGTTTCACATCTGTGTCGCTGTGGGAAGGAACGACGAGATCCGCTGTGGAGGTGTTCCACGTCTGCGCCGCCGTACGAAACAGGGAAAAACCTGAAAATGCGGCTTCATTTATGTATTTCCGCTCTATGACACATTTATCCGGATTATCCGGATCGTCAGGGTCATACATACTGCCCCATGACGACTTTACCCATCCAAGAGGCTCATAGTAAGAGTAAGTGTTGTAGCCCCAATTTGCGTTCTCCCGGTAGAACCCCTGTCCGGGTGCAGGCGCACTGCTGGAATATTTCCCCTGATACCACCCCATCATACCATCCGGCACGGTATTGCCGTTCTTCACAAAGCGCTCGTCGTCGGGCGAAATACCCAGCGCCTGCATCATCTCCAGCACGACGGCGTCCTCTTCCACATCCTCGCCATATCTGAGGAAGCCGCCGCTGGCCAACTGCTGCGCTGAAAGGTAGTCTATCGCCTTTTCTATGGCGGTCCCCACCTCCGCACGGCTCCGGTAAGGCGCCAGCGCCTGCGCGGACTTTGCTGTCAGCAGGATGTAGTCAAACCGATCCGGCTCAGCAGCCACACCCTTCCGCTTCAACTCGGCAGGCCACTTGGAGGTGTAGCGGAACTCACCGCTGCTCTGCTGGCGTGCCAGCGCCTCGGTGATCAGGGTCTCCCGCAGCGCGTTGAACTCGTCCGTTTTGCCGGCATCGCCTGCGGCGTCCAAGTCCAGCAGCATATCCAGCCTGTCCTCGTCCGCCTCCACCATCTCCGGCCTCCGCAGCGGCTCCAGCAGGTCGTGGCCGGCGAAGTCCGTCATATCCAGCCCCATGGCCGCCACCGTGCGGATCGCGCCGGGGATGTAGGCCGTCTTGCCCCGCTTGACCGCAAGATCCAGCCAGTCTGCCAGCGCCTGCAAATACTCGTTGTAGAAGCCCTCCGGCACGTCGGCGCCGGAGGCCCACAGCGCGTACACCGCCTTGGCGTTGGTTTCCTGCCGTGCGGCGGATAGGTAGTCCCTGCTCTCGCTGACGGAGTCCGCCACCAGTCCGGACACCGTTTGGTACGCCGCCTCCAGCTCCGCTGTCCAGCCGTCCCATGCAGGCGCGGCCTGCGCCGTCACCGGCAGCAGCAGGATCACAGCCAGCAACGCGGTCAGCAGCCGCGTCAGTTGTCGTTTCATTTGCTCTCCCTCCTGCGGCGGACGAGGATGCTGCCGCCGATCATCACCACTGCCGCGCCGCCGATGCACAGCAGCAGCGTCCGCTGCGCCGCGTCCGTCTGCGCCTTTACCGCCAGCACCGCATCCCAGCTCTCCACCAGCTCCCTGTCGTGTTCAGACAGCGTGCGGTACCGCTTCACGATACCGTCCACGATGGGCTTTTCCTTCAAGCCGGCGTCGGTCATAGGCAATATCTCCGCGGCGATATCCGCGTTCAGGCTCTCGATCTCCGCGTACAGCGCGTCAATCTTCTCCTGCGCCGCCGTCAGCTTCTCCATGTACCTGTCATAGCCGTCAAATTCACGGCTCATCTTCAACCGCTCCAGCAGGAAGGCCACCTCCTCCGCGTCCTCCGTGGACAACGCGTCGGGCAGCGCGTCCACGCGGCTTTGCAGCTCCTGCGTAAACTCATAGCTGCCGGCGAAGGACACCTCGCTCTCCTCCGGCGTCAGTATCTTGGCGGACACGCTGCCGGGGCGGAAATCGTACAGGATGCTCATGCCCTGCGCCTGCCGCCACACGGCTACCAGCGCCAGCAGAGCTTGGTCGGTGGCGATGCTGTTGCTCTCGCCGGGGATGGCGGAGGGATTGCCGGGGTCAGACTCATAAGAGTGGGCAAAGCCCCCGTCCTCCTGCTGGTAGTAGAACAGCGCGTCCAGCAGATTGATGCCGTTCTTGATGAACCGCGAGTCGTTCTGCGGATCAACGCCGATGGAGCACAGCGACACGATGATCTGCGATACGGACTCGGAGTTCCGTGTGCCCCAGCTGCGGAAGTCGCCGGTGTCCAGCTGCAATTCGGACAAACAATCCAGTGCCTTGTCCACCGGGTCCTTCACGTTGAAGGTCGAATTTCGGTAGTACGGCGCAAGGGCCTGTATCGCCATGGCCGTGATGTCCGGATCTGCGGTGCTGCCCTGTGCAAAGCGCAGGTTGAATCCGTCGTCCGGGAGCTGGAAGGACAGTATCCTCTTGATCATCTCCGTGCGAGTGTAGGACGAGCCTGCGGGGATGTTGTACTTCATGCTGTCCAGCGTGATAAGCCCCCACAGCCAGCCGTTCAAGCCCTGCGCCCCGATGTCCACGGTCTTGCCGCGGTCGTACACACCGTCCGCGATGAGGTTGATGTCGTTCCCGCTTTCATCCTTGCCGAAGTGGGTGGGATCGCCGCCGCAGGCCAGCACAGCAAGGGAGATACGATGCCACTCGGTGGCCTTCACCCGATCCAGCTTGTCCGGCTCACGGTACTTCTGCTCGACGTAGGTCTGCAAGGCCGCAAGGTAGGCGTCATAGTCATCCTCCACACCGCAGCGGCTCAGGCCAATGGGCAGCCAGTCCGTGGCGGAGCTGCCTGCGTAGATCAGCTCGTCCCCGGAAAGGAGATTATCAGTTTCAGACAGTCCCAGCGCAGAGCGCTTCTGCGTCATAATGCCCTGAATGGCCTCGGAGATCTGTGCCACCGTGTACTTGCCCTGCGGTACAACTTGGCGCTGGTTCTGCTTCTGCGCCGCCTCCGACTGTGCTGCCGTCATGGGACTGACGGTGATGCTTACATCGCCGGTGAACGTACCGTTCTTGAATTGCACCCGGCCAATGATATTGGAACTCTCTACCGGCGTGATGCTGCCCCATGTTTCCTCGGTCCACTGGGCATCCTTACCCACCTGTATCTCCACCGTGCCGGTGAAGAAGTCCGGGTGGTCCAGCGTCACGGACTGCACATAGTACATCCCATTGATGGAGATACCGCAGGAGGCCTCTCCGTCCTTGCCTTTGCCCACTGCCAGCGACACACGCGACACCCTGCCTGCCGGCAGGCCATGGCTCTCGCCGGCAGTAAGATACCGCACGTCCGCGCTGTCTACGCCCACTTTTTCAAATACCCAATAGGGCAGGGCGTTCCCTGTCGGGGCGTTGACGGAGATGCTGTATCCCGCCGCGTAAGCTGCCGGTATCATGCCCAATACCAGCACCAGCGCCAACAGAAACGCTGTCCAATTCTGTACTTTTCTTCTCACAGAGGCATCTCTCCCATTTCCGTTTATATAGCCGTATTCGCGTGGACGGAAATTCCGCCCACGCGAATCGGCAGACTGCTCCCCTAAGAGCCGTCTATTTCACTTATTTCTTGCTGGCCACATCGTCACGCTCATCGCGCTTGACCTTGTGGTAACGGCGCACCGCGCCCACGATGACCAAGGCTGTAACCACGGCCACGATGCTCCAGACGATGATGGGATTCTCCCGCACCACCGTGCCGATGACCTCCCACACGGAGTTGCCGCTGGCACCGCCCTCGGTATCCTGTCCGTCCGGCACATCCTCCGGCGCTTCAGTGGTCTGAGTGTCGTCAGGCTCGGCGTCAGGCTCCTCCGCGTTCTCGGACAGGCTCTCCATCGTCACCTGCTGGGAGTCCAGCCACACCGGGAAGGTCATAGACGTGCCGCTGGCCTCCCACTTGCTGTACAGACGGTCTGCCAGTGCCGCAAGACTGCTGGCGTACTGGCCGTAGATGCTCTCGTAGGTGCCGCTGGCCATGCCGCCGCCACCGGTCAGCCACGCGCTGAACACCTCCTCGCTGCCGGAGTCGATGTACTTCTGCAGCGCCTTGGCAATGGTGTCGCCGTCCTTGCCGTCCACGCCGGTGTGCTCGTTGAGGCTGGCCAGCAGCAGAGCCGCCAGATCCTTGGCCTCATCGGTCTTCTTACCCACGGCCGCGGTGGCCATGTTGTCCAGACTGTTGGTCAGCAGAGCGCGGACCACGTTGGGATTTTCTTCCAGCCACTTCTGGAAGGACTTGTTCCCGCCGTTGGAGCCCCACTCGGCGTAGGCGCCCAGCACAAGGCCCTTGATGTCGTACTCCACATCCATATTCAGGCCGTCCTGCAGGCCCTCGTCGTCCTTATCGCCGGTGCCGGTACCGTCGCCGCTGCCGCCGTAGTAGTAACCACCGTTACCGCCGGTGCCAACGCTGGCAAATTCGGCGTGGATAGTACCATTGCTCTCTGCGGGCATGACGATGTTCGTCGTGCCCTTAGCAGGCAGAACATCAGTCTGGCCGTTATGCGTCCATGTCAGGGACTTCAGGCCGAAGGTGTTGTCCTTGGGTGTGGCCTTGATGGTCACGCTGGTACCCGCAGGCCCATAGACTGCATTATCCGCATCCTTGGTACTGGTATAGCCCAGACTACTATCAAGCGTTACCGCACCGCCAGTGCCGCAGTCCACGTCTGTACGGTAGTACCGCTTGCTCATGTCGGGGTTGTCCAGCAGTGTCGGATACTTGTCATCCTTGTCCTGCTTCCACCAGCCGAGCTTGGCATCCTGGTCGGTACCGCCCTGAGAGCCTTCGCCCTTGCCGCCGACGCCCCACGCCACCTTGCCGCTGGCGAAGTCAGCCAGCGTAGCGTATTCGCCTGCGCTGCTAACCGCTGTAGCACTGCTTGCAAGGTAATAACTATTCGTCACTTTACCTTTGGCCAAAGTGTTGGGCGCAAGTGCAATGTCCTTTCCTGCGACATAGCTGAAGGAATATTTAATGGTGCATTTGATATTATTTGTTGCCGCAAATATACCATACGCCCGTTTAGCCGAAACACCGCCCGCTGTAGCTTCAATAGCGCCCGTATTACTGCAGAACGAGATCCTCAGAACATAACCTGTCGCAATACCGGCAGCTACTCCACCATTTACGAAACCTGTATTACTGCATTTTTCAATGTTTACTCCGTTTCCGATACCGCAAGCATGCGATACTGCAGAAATTGCGCCACTATTCTGGCAGTTTTCAATTTTGCCAGCACCATTTGCGATACCCGCAGCGTGACTATCAGCACCACTCGCGATAATCGTCCCGCTGTTTATGCAGCCGGTAAAGCTGTTCAGCCGGTTACCTTCGGAGCATGCTTGAATACCGGCAGCCCTGCCACCATAAGTTGCGGTACTGGATACATCAGCTCGATTAACACAATCTATGAATGTTCCATAAGTATCCCCGCTCGAACCCGCGACTAAGCCGCCAACCATACCGTCGCCGCTTACGCTGCCGCTAACAGTACACCCCTCTGCAATAACATAGCCCCGGCCAACCAGCCCGCCAGTATGCTTCTTACCCTTAACATTTACGGCTGCGGTTATATCCATCAGATTTATCGAGCCCTTGGGCACATAGCCAACTACACTGCCACAATCGAGTCCTGTTCCTGTGATGTCGACGTCGGTTAGATTCAGGTTGCGGAAAGTGCCCAGAGCAGCGCATCCGAACAGTCCTGTATAGGTACCACCTGCAGTTATCTTCAAATTACTGATCGTGAGACCATTACCGTCCAAATTTCCCATGAACACAACATCGCTGTTGCCAATAGGTGTCCACTCATCTGTAAGACTAATGCTATTTACCAGTTGGAACCATTCCTTTGCGTATGTAAGTCCATTTTCATTGACTTGTACACGCAGCTCTATCAAATCGGCTTCCGTTTTGATTTGATATGGATCGGCTTCCGTGCCGCTGCCATCCCACGGGGCTTTCCACATGGCGTATAGGGTAAGATCCTGACGAATGGTTACATCTTGACCAACGGTATAGACAACTCCATCTCCATCGGTAGTTGTATTCCAACCATTAAATTTCTTCCCCTTATAAGAAAACCCTGCATCATCTCGAATGGTGAATGTTGCTGAACCATCCACGCCCTTTTTCTTCTTCTCGTAGGCGCTTCCTTCACCCCTATTCGCATCATAGACAAGGGTGATTTCCTCTGCTGCAGGCTTATCACCTGTCATAAATATGGGATTATACGGTTCAACCGCACTGTTTTTCCACAGGGTTATGGTCGCACCATGAGTATTTGCCCATTCATTCAGCAGGGCTACCAGCTCAGTATCGCCCACCGTGTACTTGGTGTTCGCACCTTCACCGGTCACGGTGATCTCTTTCTCTGCACCGGTGTCGTCAATGTAATACGCCCGTGCCGTCTTACCGGTCACCGTGCCGAGATAATAGCAGTTTGCGGCTGTTCCGCTCCCCACTATACCCTCAGAATATGTAGAACCATCCCCAGCGGTCGTTTCGATCATCACTACATTTACATTTCCTGTGCTGTAGCTGTTCTGCACTTTCCCGCTGCCATTGATCTCACCGACTATACCGCCAGCAATAGAGCAGTCGACACCGTCCAGATTACCCGTATTGACGCAGTTCCGAACTACCGTGCTGCCCGTTATAATTGCCGCGATGCCACCGATCCATGAACCCATGGCATCACTTATGTTGATGTTGCTCGTGCAGTTATCGATCACAGAATCCTGCGCACGTCCAGTAATACCGCCGCTATAGGAGAAACCGGCATTGTCTGTTACAGTTCCCGATACAGTCAGGTTCTTTATCGTTGAGCCTTGTACATCACCAAACAGACCTGCAAATCCATTTTCGCTGTTGTTTGTTACCTTCAGGCCGGTTATGCCAAACGAGTTGCCATCGAAGGTTCCCCGGAACGGGCAGGCCGAGCCGCCTATGGGTGTCCACTCGTTGCCGCCCAGGTCGATGTCAGCCGTCAGCTTAAGCGTCTTGCCGGAGAAGCTGTTGTTGCTATTCACCAACTGTGCGAAATTCGCCAGCTCCTCGGCGGTGCGGATGGTGTATTTATCGTCTGTAACGCTCGTGTACCACGCGGAGACGAAATCCTCCTGCGTACCGTAGTAAAGGGTCACGTCGCCATCTTCGGGCAGGGCATATTCCAGTGTAAGAGTTTCCTTCGTCAATGCTGGGGTCGGATTTTCGCCCTCGGTCACCAACACATCATCCAAAGCCGTTTTGATATAAACAGGCTCACCGGCATAGTCAGCCGTGGTCAGCTTCAGCGTGACCGTTTTGGTATCCGCATTGATGGTGTAGGTGGTGTCCAGCTTTTCGGTCGTGCCGTCTTCTTCAACACCTACAACGAGTTTGACGTCGTATGCTTCGTTGGCGCGGTACTGTTCTACAGTCACCGTGCGCTGGGTCGCAGGCGCGTTAAAATCCTCCTGCGTGCCGTAGTAAAGGGTCACGTCGCCATCTTCGGGCAGGGCGTATTCCAGCTCGGGAGTATCCTTCGTCAAAGCTGGGGTCTGATTTTCGCCCTCGGTCACCAGCACATCATCCAAAGCCGTTTTGATGGTTGATTGTAAAATCAAGTTGGACACTTGAGTAAAAAATCCATAGTGATTTTTC
>OICB01000325.1_pt1 | contig 29297 bp, 20 predicted proteins | sample 1581121 | NCBI WGS metagenome assembly OICB01 (sample SAMEA3882544, study PRJEB24775) | human gut metagenome | biome: human-associated habitat; feature: intestine environment; material: feces | place: Netherlands | collected 2009/2010 | reverse complement strand
TTGTATGATACCGCTGACGCCACCGCCAACAGCCGTATTAACGCCCGTCTGCCCTATATCTTCCTGCTGTCCCGCATTGCGCATTACCTGAAAATCATCCAGCGCGAGAATATCGGTACCACCAAAGACCGCCGCGTACTGGAACTGGAACTGAACACCTGGATCCGCACACTGGTGACGGAGATGACCGATCCGGGTGATGAACTGCAGGCGTCTCACCCGCTGCGCGACGGTAAGGTTATCGTGGAAGATATTGAGGACAATCCGGGCTTCTTCCGCGTCAGACTCTTTGCCGTGCCGCATTTCCAGATTGAAGGGATGGATATCAACCTGTCACTGGTTTCCCAGATGCCGAAAGCGAAAGCCTGACCGGGAAGTGGTGTGATATGAAAATTCATCGACCACTGTGGGCTGAGGGGACATTCCTGTCCTCTCAGCAGTTTCAGCAGCAGGCCCGCTGGGAAGCGTTCAGCAATGACAGCATTGCGCAACTTTGTATTCGTCATCCGTGGGGGATCGCGAATGTGCTCTTTGACCGCGATGCCCTGATGTCCGGAAAGCTGAAAACGCAGGCAGTACGCCTGCGTTTTGCTGATGGCACGCTGATCGATTCTGACGTGAGCGATGTTCTGCCTCTCGCCTGCGATCTGCACGCGCTGACGAACGACAGCGCGGTTGTTCTGCTGGCGCTGCCGCTTGCCCATGGTAACGGCGGTAATCTCGGTCAGGGTGAGCAGACTGAAAGACCGCTACGCTATCGTCAGGAATGGCAAAAGGTACAGGATATCTACGGCAGTGACAGTGAAGATATGGCCGTTGAGCGTCATGCGCTGTCCCTGCGCTTTGCTCATGATAACAATCAGGATTACATCACCTGCCCACTGGCGCGTCTGGTGCGGGATGTTCAGGGCAACTGGACACAGGATGAGAGTTATATTCCGCCGTTACTGGCGTTTAACGCCCATGACGGGCTGGTACAGCGTCTGGACACGCTGCTGTTGCAGCTACGGGCCAAATGTCAGCGCCTGATGGCGATGCGTCGGGAAAGCAACCAGCGTATGGCGGACTTCGCCGTCGCCGATGTCTCCCTGTTCTGGTTGCTTAACGCGCTGAACTCCGCCGAGCCGGTGCTGAGTGATTTCCTGCGCTACCCGGCGGTTCATCCCGAACTGGTCTGGCGGGAGCTGGCGAGGCTTGCCGGAGCGCTGCTGACGTTTTCCCTTGAACATAACGTCAGCGCCGTTCCGCCCTATGTCCACGAATCGCCGTCCACTGTCTTTCCGCCACTGTTCTCCCTGCTTAGCGAACTGCTGGAAGCCAGCCTGCCGTCACGGGTGATCGCGCTGGATCTGGAATCCCTGCCGGGCAACCGCTGGAAAGCCGACCTGCACGATCCGCGCCTGCGGGAAGAGGCCGATTTTTACCTGTCCGTTCGTTCCTCACTGCCTGCGCATCAGGTACTGCACCAGCTACCGCTGGTCTGCAAAATCGGTGCGCCTGATGACGTCACGCTGCTTATCAACGTGGCGCTGAATGGTGTTCCACTGGTGCCACTGACCTCAGTTCCGGCAGCGCTGCCACTGCGCCTGGAGAATCAGTATTTTGCGCTGGATATGCACAGTGACGCGGCTAAATCGATGCTGGAGTCCGGGTGCTGCATGATTTATGCGCCAGGAACCATGGGCGACCTGAAACCTGAACTGTTTGCGGTGCTGCGCACATGAAAAAAGAGACGGATATCAATATCGACGCGCTGCTGCGCGACACGTTTCTGACGGTGGTGGAACTGCGTCAGGGAACCACCGTGCGTCACGGTATGGAGCTGTATCGCCACTGCCAGCGGCAGGTGGAACTGGTCCGCGAACGCCTGAAAGATGCCGGGTTCAGCCGTGAGAGCGTGGAGCACATTACCTACGCGCAGTGCGCCCTGCTGGACGAAACAGTCCTGAGTCGCAGCGGCATGGACGACGGTCAGGCCATCTGGATGAAGGATCCACTCCAGTCGCATTTCTTCAACACCCTGCAGGCAGGCGAGCTGCTGTACGAGCGGATGAAGCAGGTGTTGCAGGAGCCCGCGCCTGCACAGGCGGTGCTGACCTGCTTTCACCGTGTCCTGCTGCTGGGATTTCGCGGGCGTTATCAGGATCCGGTGGCCCCGGAGCGCGACCAGCTTATTTCGACGCTCAACGGGCTGGTCGCGCCATTTGGCGTACTGCCGGAAACGGCGGTACTGAACGTGCCGTTATCCACCCGTCAGCACCCTTTGCTGCATTCGCCGTTTTTCTGGCTGGTAACGCTGACGCTGCTACTGGCCGGTGTCTGGTGGGGGCTGCACCACTGGCTGAACGTGCTGGTGGATGAATTGCTGCCGCAAAGCCTGCGGTAAAGGGAGTCGTGAGTGAGGAACACGCTGAAACAGGCCGTCGTGCTGTGGGGAATGGTGTTACTGCTGGTGCTGTGGTCGGTGTTTATCAGTCCGTCTGGCGTACTGAGATGGGCCGGGGCGGCGGCTATCGTTCTGGCGGTTGCCGCGTTGCTGATTTACCGGCGCAGGCAGGCGTGGACGGAGATGACCGGCGATGCCGGGTTGTCATCGCTGCCGCCGGAAACGTACCGACAACCGGTAGTGCTGGTCTGTGGCGATATGTCGGCGCATCTGTTCACTGACAGCCCGGTCCGGCAGGTTTCAGAAGGGCTGTATCTGCATGTTCCCGATGAAGAACAGCTTGTGGCGCAGGTGGAGCGATTACTGACCCTTCGCCCGGCGTGGGCATCGCAGCTTGCCGTGGCGTATACCGTCATGCCCGGCATGTACCGGGATGCGGCGGTTCTGACCGGACGACTGCGACGGTTCGCCCACAGTATGGCGACAGTGCGTCGCCGGGCGGGCGTAAACGTCCCCTGGCTTCTCTGGAGCGGGTTGTCCGGCTCGCCGTTGCCGGAGAAGGCACATTCACCGTGGCTTATCTGTACCGGCGGCGAAATTCAGGTAGCGACGTCTGCAGAGACCGCCTCCCCTGCGCAGTGGCTCACGCAGACCAGCACACAGGAGCGCAGCCAGCAACTCTGTTACCTGCTGAAAGCCGAAAGCCTGATGCAGTGGCTGAATCTTAATGTGCTGGCGGCACTGAACGGCCCGGAGGCGAAATGCCCGCCACTGGCGATGGCTGTGGGGCTGGTCCCCTCGTTGCCTGAGGTGGATAACAACCTGTGGCAGTCGTGGATCACCGCCAGAACCGGCCTGACGACGGATATCGCGGACACCGGCACAGACGCCACGCTGCCATTCCCGGATGCCCTGTTACGGCGGTTGCCGCGTCAGTCGGGCTTTACCCCGCTGCGACGAGCCTGCGTGACCATGCTGGGCATCACCACCGTGGCGGGTATCGCCGCGCTGTGTCTGTCAGCCACGGCGAATCGCCAGTTATTACGGCATATCGGTGACGATCTGCACCAGTTTTATGCCGTTCCGGCGGAGGAATTTATCACCAAAGCCCGTCGTCTGTCGGTGCTGAAAGACGATGCGGTCATGCTCGATGGGTATTACCGGGAAGGAGAGCCACTGCGTCTCGGTCTGGGATTATACCCCGGCGAACAAATCCGCCAGCCGGTATTACGCGCCATTCGTGACTACCGCCCGCCTGAGCAAAAAATGGAGGTGACAGCCTCGCTTCAGGCGCAGACCGTGCGTCTTGACAGTATGTCGCTGTTTGACGTCGGACAGGCCCGCCTGAAAGACGGCTCGACAAAAGTGCTGGTGGACGCACTGGTGAACATCCGGGCAAAACCGGGCTGGCTGATCCTCGTTGCCGGATATACCGACGCCACCGGCGACGAAAAAAGCAATCAGCAGTTATCGCTGCGACGTGCCGAAGCGGTGCGCAACTGGATGCTGCAGACCAGCGACATCCCGGCCACCTGTTTTGCCGTACAGGGACTGGGCGAGAGCCAGCCTGCGGCGACCAACGATACGCCACAGGGCCGGGCAGTCAACCGGCGCGTCGAAATCAGTCTTGTTCCGCGTTCTGACGCCTGTCAGGACGTGAAATAAAACATACCGCCGGAAGAAGGCGGTGCTTCAATCACACTAACAAGGAGAGTAATTCTCATGGCTATTCCTGCTTATCTCTGGCTGAAAGATGACGGCGGCGCGGATATCAAAGGTTCCGTGGACGTTCAGGGGCGCGAAGGCAGCATCGAAGTGGTGGCGCTGGATCACGATGTGTACATCCCGACCGACAACAACACCGGCAAACTGACCGGTACTCGCACCCATAAACCGTTCATTTTTAACAAAGAAATCGATGCGTCCAGCCCGTATCTCTACAAAGCTGTGACCACTGGTCAGACCCTGAAAACGGCGGAATTTAAGTTTTACCGCATCAACGACGCCGGTCAGGAAGTGGAGTACTTCAACATCACGCTGGATAACGTCAAGCTGGTCAGAGTCGCTCCGCTGATGCACGACATCAAGGAGCCTTCCAAAGAGAAGCATAACCACCTGGAACGCATTGAGTTCCGCTACGAAAAAATCACCTGGACTTACAAAGACGGCAACATCATTCATTCCGACTCGTGGAATGAACGTCCTTCCGCCTGATAACTGCGGCAGACAGGAAACTGTCTGCCTTTCTGTTGTGTGCTTTGCCCAGTGCCGCAGGCACCGGTACTGAGCAAAGCATACCCACAATCTGGTGATACCTGATGGGCCTGAGTGAGGTAACGGCTATGGGCGGTAGCGTGCCTGAACGCAGATCGCAGGAATACAGAACACGATAAGGAAACCTTCTATGACCGGAAATCACCCCGCCGCGCTGCTGCGTCGCCTTAACCCATACTGTGCACGGGCGCTGGACGCTGCCGCCTCACTGTGTCAGACCCGCGCCCATGCGGAGATAACCATTGAACACTGGCTGCTGAAACTGCTGGAGCAGGGAGAAGGCGATATCACGGTGATTGCCCGCCGCTATGAATGGGATATCGACACGCTCTGGCAGTCTCTGCTGGCACATCTGGACACCTTACCCCGCTCGGTCCGCGAACGTCCGCAGCTTTCTGAACCCCTGACGGCGCTTATCAGACAGGCGTGGCTGATTGCTTCGCTGGAAGGCGACGACCCGCAAATCCGCAGCCAGCACCTGCTGATGGCGCTGACAGAAAAACCGATGCTGCCCGCCTGTAATGACCTGTGGGTATTGCTGAGCCTGAGCCGTGTGCAGCTTGAGCGGCTGCGTCCCCTGCTGGATGCGCAGTCGGATGAATGCCCGGCACGTCAGCCACAGGTCACCGAACCGCTGACATCCGCGCAACCCGGGGTGGCAACGACGGACGCACCGGCAAACACGCTGACGGGGAAACAGGATGACGCCCTGCTGGCGGTACTTAACCGCTTTACCGAAGACGTGACGGAAAAAGCCCGCAGCGGGCGCATCGACCCGGTATTCGGGCGCGACACCGAAATTCGCCAGATGGTGGATATCCTCTCCCGTCGCCGCAAAAACAACCCGATTCTGGTGGGAGAACCGGGGGTGGGCAAAACCGCACTGGTGGAAGGGCTGGCGCTGCGTATCGCCGAAGGCAATGTACCGGACAGCCTGAAAACGGTGCATATCCGCACGCTGGACCTCGGTCTGTTACAGGCTGGCGCGGGCGTTAAAGGCGAATTTGAGCAGCGGCTGAAAAACGTGATTGATGCAGTACAGAAATCACCGGAGCCGGTACTACTGTTTATTGATGAAGCCCATACCATTATCGGCGCGGGTAATCAGGCGGGCGGCGCGGATGCGGCGAACCTGCTGAAACCGGCGCTGGCAAGGGGCGAACTGCGCACCATCGCGGCGACCACATGGAGCGAATACAAACAGTATTTTGAGCGCGACGCCGCGCTGGAACGCCGCTTCCAGATGGTGAAAGTCGACGAGCCGGATGACGATACCGCCTGCCTGATGCTGCGGGGACTCAAGGCCCGCTATGCACAGCACCACGGCGTGCATATGCTGGACAGCGCCATTCAGACCGCCGTGCGCCTGTCGCGCCGCTATCTGACCGGGCGCCAGTTGCCGGACAAGGCGGTTGATTTGCTGGATACCGCCGGGGCAAGAGTCCGCATGAGCCTTGACACCCTGCCGGAACCGTTGACGCAGCTTCATGCGCGACTGGCGGCACTGGATATTGAGCGGGAAGCGATTGAGCAGGACAGCGTATTTTATCCCGAAGCCAGCCCGGAGCGGCTGGCGGAACTGATCGATTTGCGTGATGAGTTACAGGCAGAAGCCGGGCATCTGGAAACGCAGTATCAGCAGGAAAAGCGGCTTGCGCAGCAGATTATGACGTTGCGTCAGGAAGGGACAGACAGCACTGAACTGCAACAGCAACTGCGAACACATCAGGGCTTTGCACCGCTGCTGGCGCTGGATGTGGACGCCCGCGCCGTCGCCACGGTGGTGGCGGACTGGACCGGCATCCCGCTCTCTTCCCTGCTCAGGGACGAACAGAGCGACCTGCTCAGTATGGAACAAAGCCTTGAAAACCGCGTTGTCGGACAAAGCCCGGCGCTCTGCGCCATCGCACAGCGGCTGCGGGCGGCTAAAACCGGCCTCACGCCGGAGAATGGCCCACAGGGGGTATTCCTGCTGACCGGCCCCAGCGGCACCGGTAAAACCGAAACTGCGCTCACACTGGCCGACACCCTGTTTGGCGGTGAAAAATCCCTTATCACCATCAACCTCTCCGAATATCAGGAGCCGCATACCGTCTCCCAGCTTAAGGGGTCTCCTCCGGGCTACGTTGGCTACGGTCAGGGCGGCGTACTCACCGAAGCCGTTCGCAAACGCCCGTACAGCGTGGTGCTGCTCGACGAAGTGGAAAAGGCGCATCGCGACGTGATGAACCTGTTCTATCAGGTATTTGATCGGGGCTTTATGCGCGACGGCGAAGGCCGGGAAATTGACTTCCGCAACACCGTGATTCTGATGACGGCTAATCTGGGCAGTGACCACATCATGCAGCTGCTGGAGGAAAAACCGGACGCCACGGACGCAGACCTGCATGAACTGCTGTACCCCCTGCTGCGCGAGCACTTCCAGCCTGCACTGATGGCGCGTTTTCAGACGGTGATTTACCGCCCTCTGGGACAGGAAGCGATGCGCGCCATTGTGGAAATGAAACTGGCGCAGGTGGTTCGTCGTCTTCGTCAGCACTATGGGCTGGAAACGGAAATCAACGACAGCCTGTATGACGCGCTGACCGCCGCCTGCCTGCTGCCGGACACCGGGGCGCGTAATATCGACAGCCTGCTGAACCAGCAAATCCTGCCGGTCTTAAGCCAGCAGTTGCTGGCGCAACAGGCCGCGCACCGTAAACCAGCCCAGCTACGGCTTGGCTGGGATGAGGAAGACGGGATTGTACTGGAGTTCGCTACGGAAGAGATGCAATAACGGAGGCTGTCATGGGTATTCAGAATTTCGATCATTCACACCACAAGCTCAAAATTCGTGGCCTGCAAAGTCCGGTGGATGTGCTGACCTTCGAAGGCCGCGAACAACTGAGTACCCCGTTCCGCTACGACATTCAGTTTACCAGCAGCGATAAAGCCATCACGCCGGAGTCGGTACTGATGCAGGATGGCGCATTCAGCCTGACGGCACCGCCCGTGCAGGGAATGCCGGTGCAGGCCCCCCTGCGCACCCTGTACGGGGTCATTACCGGTTTTAAACATCTCTCCTCGTCACAGGATGAAGCCCGTTACGAAGTACGGCTGGAGCCGCGTATGGCGCTGCTGGCCCGCAGTTGCCAGAACGCCATTTACCAGAACCAGACAGTGCCGCAAATCGTGGAGAAGATATTACGCGAGCGGCACCAGATGCGCGGTCAGGACTTCGTGTTTAACCTCAAAAGCGAATACCCGTCCCGTGAACAGGTGATGCAGTACGGTGAGGACGACCTGACGTTTATTTCACGCCTGCTGTCGGAAGTGGGTATCTGGTTCCGCTTTGCCACCGATGCCCGGCTGAAAATTGAGGTTGTCGAGTTTTACGACGACCAGAGCGGCTATGAGCGCGGACTGACGCTGCCGCTTCGCCATCCTTCAGGGCTGTTTGATGGTGAAACGGAAGCCGTATGGGGGCTGAACACCGCATACAGCGTGGTGGAAAAAAGCGTCACCACGCGGGACTACAACTACCGCACCGCCACAGCAGAGATGATGACAGAGCAGCATGACGCCACCGGGGGCGATAACACCACCTATGGCGAAGCCTACCACTACGCTGACAACTTCCTGCAAAAAGGCGACAAGGAGGCAGCGGAAAGCGGCGCGTTTTATGCCCGTATCCGTCACGAACGCTACCTGAATGAACAGGCCATTCTGCAGGGCCAGAGCACCAGTTCACTGCTGATGCCGGGGCTGGAAATCAGGGTTCAGGGCGACGACGCGCCTGCGGTATTCCGCAAGGGCGTGCTGATTACCGGCGTGACGGCCAGCGCGGCCCGTGACCGCAGCTATGAACTGACGTTCACGGCGATACCCTACTCAGAACGCTACGGCTATCGCCCGGCGCTTATCCCCCGCCCCGTAATGGCCGGAACACTCCCGGCGCGGGTCACCAGTACGGTGAAGAACGACATCTACGCCCATATCGATAAGGACGGGCGCTACCGGGTCAATCTCGACTTTGACCGTGATACGTGGAAGCCGGGCTACGAAAGCCTGTGGGTACGCCAGTCGCGCCCGTATGCGGGAGACACCTACGGCCTGCACCTGCCGCTGCTGGCGGGAACGGAAGTCAGCATCGCCTTTGAGGAAGGCAACCCGGACCGACCGTATATCGCCGGGGTAAAACACGACTCGGCACACACCGACCATGTGACCATTCAGAACTACAAGCGCAACGTGCTGCGCACCCCGGCGAACAACAAAATCCGGCTGGATGACGAGCGCGGCAAAGAGCATATCAAGGTCAGTACCGAATATGGCGGCAAGAGCCAGCTAAACCTCGGCCATCTTGTTGATGCCGGGAAAGAACAGCGCGGCGAAGGCTTTGAACTGCGTACCGATCTGTGGGGCGCGGTGCGTGCAAAGAAAGGGATATTTATCAGCGCCGATGCGCAGGACAAGGCGCAGGGTCAGGTCAGAGAGATGGCCGACATTATCAGCGAACTGAACGGTCTGAGCGATAAAATCCAGAAACTGTCCGATGACGCGACGACGGCGAACGCCGACCCGGCGGATGTGGCCGCGCAGATAGCATTGATAACCAGCCGGATAAATGACCTGACCGCCTCGGTGATTTTGATGCACGCGCCGAAAGGCGTGGCGGTCGCCAGCGGCGAGCACCTGCAACTGGCAGCGGTGAAAAACCTCCAGATAAATGCGGGAAACAACGCCGATATCGGCGTGGTGAAGAATATGTTTATCGGCGTGGGGCGGGCGCTGAGCGTGTTTGTGCGCAAGGCGGGTATCAAACTGATTGCCAATAAAGGCGCAGTATCGGTACAGGCGCAGCACGATCTGATGGAGTTACTGGCGAAAAAATCGATAGAGATCGTCAGTACTGAGGACGAGATCAGGATTTCAGCGAAGAAAAAAATAACGATTAATGGCGGTGGAAGTTATATCCGGATAGAGGGTAGCGGCATTGAGCCGGGAACGCCGGGGGATTATAACGTCAAAGCGGTGCATTACGGGCGTTTACCGGGGGCGAAGCTGAAGCAGGAGATGATGGCGTTTCCGGTGATTAACTCTGGAGAATATAACCTGAAATATCAGGTGAAGAATACGATTGGTAATTTTATTCCTCATGCAAGATATTTGTTAGTTGATGAATCAGGAAAAGTATCTTCAGGGTTAACTGATGAAAAAGGGTTCACTGAAACTATTTATACGGATAAAAAACAAAAGATTAGCATTCATATTGTCTTAGATGAGGAGGATGGGAATGACCGATCTTAAAGTTTATTATACTGAAGCGATAAAGATTGTTGACTTTCCTGCTTATTTGGATGAGCGGCATGTTAATTATCAAATTGTTTTTGAAAACCGACAACCAATTACAGGTGTACTGAATAGCTCAAGGAGTATCGCCGCTATTGGCATAGCTGATAGAAATATTAAGGTCAATTTGATACTTCTGGTTCAGGATATTGAACTTAAGAAAGTTAATTTAAGTATATCGGATGATATAAAAACAAGGGAAATATCTTTAAAATCCACGGTGTCAGAAACCTGCATGGAATCAGGAAATATATGTTCATTTGAGTTGAAGTTAAAAATTTACACGATAGACAGAAAAAGTAATAAAGCTGTTTTGTTGGGACTAAATGAGGTTGAGAAGATCGCAAAAAAACATAGCTTAACCGCAGGCTTTCATATAAAAAGGCGATCCGGTGGGATATCTAAAACATCTAAGGATACAATAGATAAAATTAACAATCCAGATAATATCACTAATAAATATATCAAATATGCAATGGCGGCTTTTAAAAAGGAGTGTAATTCCGGAGCGGAAGATTTCCCAAAGCTATTGTACAGAGATTTAATGAAATTTGTTTTTGAGAATTTCTTAAAAAACGCCAAAGATCCTGATTCAGTGGTTGATGATATTGGCAGTATATTTGGTCAAAATATTGAAGTAAGCTATATGAAATCAGAGTTGCTTGCATTTTTTCATATATATGAGGCTCTTGTTCCTAAAACGCTTTCAAGTCCTGGGTATGATAAAATTCAACACTTCACTTATTGTGTAAAAAAAATGTATAATGCGACGACTGCTATAACCGATGCAGCTCAATATGCCGGTGAAGCATATGATTTACTCACAGGCGGAAGCTGGGATGATACTGTATCTGATATGGAGGCTAATAACTTAGGGCAGGCTTATGGCAAAGAACTGTATGAACGATATCATCCGGTAAGAGCGGCTTTAAGGAGTCTTGATTAGGATAAAATATGAAAGTATTTTTCTCTATATTAATCATGCTATGTGTCAGTATTATTTTATTTTATCTGTTAAATTATGGGTATTATCGCGGAGAAATACGTAATTACAATGCTGTCAGTAGTGGTGACTTGACATATTACCTTAATTCATTATTGCGTTTTGATGCTTTGATCGTATGTTTTAATGCGCTTTTGTTATTTTCTGGATACCGTGTTTACTCAAGGGTAAAATCAATTAGCTCTGTGGTTAAATTGCGTATCTTAATCATTTTTTATGGTTTTAATATTATTGATAGCTTTGCGCTTGCAATAAATAATTATATAGAAAATCACTATGAAGATTTTGAATTAAATGTTTTCCATGTATTGCTGGAGAAGTATGGCGTGATTGCTAACCTGGTTTATATTGCTCCGTTAATCCTGTCAGTTGTTATATTTTTTGTATTTCTCCTTTTTATTAATAAAAGAATGAATCAATTCTCTTAGATGCTTCAGGTTTATCCCCTGAACGGGCTAAATGTGATATTTCTCCGCTCAACGATAACGGCAGTACGGATGACGGTTATGTCTGTTTCGTCATGAAACTGAAACGGGTAATGGCGAGGGTGGCAGCACAACCTGTGACTCGCTTTATATGCACCTGAAAAAAGTTGAAAAGGATATCAGCGAAAGAAAAACCATCAATCATAATTATACAGGAGTATAAAAATGGATATCCCTGCTCTGAATTTCGACCACTCACACCACAAGCTCAAAATCCGTGGCCTGCAAAGTCCGGTGGATGTGCTGACTTTTACGGGCCGGGAACAACTCAGCGCGTCCTTCCGCTACGACATTGAATTTACCAGTACCGATAAAGCCATCACGCCGGAGTCGGTACTGATGCAGGACGGCGCATTAAGCCTGACGGCACCGCCGGTACAGGGAATGCCGGTGCAGGCACCCCTGCGCACCCTGTATGGCGTCATTACCGGCTTTAAACATCTCTCCTCGTCACAGGATGAAGCCCGTTACGAAGTGCGCCTTGAACCCCGAATGGCGCTGCTGGCCCGCAGCCGCCAGAACGCCATTTACCAGAACCAGACGGTGCCGCAAATAGTCGAAAAAATCCTGCGCGAGCGGCACCAGATGCGCGGTCAGGACTTCGTGTTTAACCTCAAAAGCGAATACCCGTCCCGTGAACAGGTGATGCAGTACGGTGAGGACGACCTGACGTTTATTTCACGCCTGCTGTCGGAAGTGGGTATCTGGTTCCGCTTTGCCACCGATGCCCGGCTGAAAATTGAGGTTGTCGAGTTTTACGACGACCAGAGCGGCTATGAGCGCGGACTGACGCTGCCGCTTCGCCATCCTTCAGGGCTGTTTGATGGTGAAACGGAAGCCGTATGGGGGCTGAACACCGCATACAGCGTGGTGGAAAAAAGCGTCACCACGCGGGACTACAACTACCGCACCGCCACAGCAGAGATGATGACAGAGCAGCATGACGCCACCGGGGGCGATAACACCACCTATGGCGAAGCCTACCACTACGCTGACAACTTCCTGCAAAAAGGCGACAAGGAGGCAGCGGAAAGCGGCGCGTTTTATGCCCGTATCCGTCACGAACGCTACCTGAATGAACAGGCCATTCTGCAGGGCCAGAGCACCAGTTCACTGCTGATGCCGGGGCTGGAAATCAGGGTTCAGGGCGACGACGCGCCTGCGGTATTCCGCAAGGGCGTGCTGATTACCGGCGTGACGGCCAGCGCGGCCCGTGACCGCAGCTATGAACTGACGTTCACGGCGATACCCTACTCAGAACGCTACGGCTATCGCCCGGCGCTTATCCCCCGCCCCGTAATGGCCGGAACACTCCCGGCGCGGGTCACCAGTACGGTGAAGAACGACATCTACGCCCATATCGATAAGGACGGGCGCTACCGGGTCAACCTCGATTTTGACCGCGATACGTGGAAACCGGGTTATGAGAGCCTGTGGGTACGCCAGTCGCGCCCGTATGCGGGAGACACCTACGGCCTGCATCTGCCGCTGCTGGCGGGAACGGAAGTCAGCATCGCGTTTGAGGAAGGCAACCCGGACCGACCTTATATCGCAGGCGTAAAACACGACTCGGCGCACACCGACCATGTGACCATCCAGAACTACAAGCGCAACGTGCTGCGTACCCCGGCGAACAACAAAATCCGCCTCGATGATGAGCGCGGCAAAGAGCATATCAAGGTCAGTACCGAGTACGGCGGCAAGAGCCAGTTGAATCTGGGTCATCTGGTGGATGCCGGAAAACAACAGCGCGGGGAAGGCTTTGAACTGCGTACCGATATGTGGGGCGCGGTGCGGGCGAAGAAAGGGATATTTATCAGCGCCGATGCGCAGGATAAGGCGCAGGGGCAGGTGCGCGAAATGGCTCCGGCGATGGCAATACTGGATGGCGCACAGTCACAGATGCAGTCGCTGTCCACTGATGCGCAGACGACGAATGCCGATCCGGCAGATCTGTCATCGCAGATAGCGCTGTTGCAGCAAAGTGTAAAAGATCTGACGCAGGCCGTGATCCTGCTAAGTGCACCCAAGGGCGTGGCGATCGCCAGCGGCGAGCACCTGCAACTGGCGGCGTCGAAGAATGTGATAGCGAACGCAGGCAACAACGCAGATATCGGCGTAGTAAAAAATATGTTTATCGGTGTGGGTCAGGCGCTGAGCGTGTTTGTGCGTAAAGCGGGCATCAAGCTGTTTGCCAATAAAGGGGCGGTCTCGGTACAGGCACAGAACGATCTGATGGAACTGTTGGCACAGAAATCGATAGAGATCACCAGTACGGAAGATGAGATCAAGATCACCGCGAAGAAGAAAATCACCCTTAACGGCGGTGGCAGCTACATCCGGCTGGATGCCTGCGGGATAGAAGCGGGAACGCCGGGAGAATATAACGTTAAGGCCGGATATTACGGGCGTAAACCAAAGGCGAAGCTGACGCCGGAGCTGATGGCATTTCCGGTGATTAAGTCTGAGGATTTTAATCAGAGCTTTATTTTGCTGGATGAAAATACTGGGCAACCACTTATTAATTGGCCCTATGAACTAGAACTGGAAAGTGGGCTAAAAATGAGTGGGATTACTGATGAAAATGGAAATACAGAACTAATATCCTCTGATAAGGAGGAGGTCGTTAATATTAGTGTGTTTGAACCCGATGAGTTTTTAGACGATGACATTAATTAAGACATATAGCGAGAATATAACATGGCAGATAAATCCGAAAAGAAAAAAGAAACCACAAATAAATCAGCAAAAAAAACACTAACGAAGAAGAGCGAAAAATTAACTCCAGCAAAAGACACCGCACCAAAACAAGTGAATGTAGATCCAGCTATAAGATTGAAACAAATTCGTCAACTTGTCCGTAATAATAATAAATCCATCATGGGAGAGGATTATATTATTTGTCAAATCTATAAAGAATCTAGATTTAAGCAATTTGCAGGTAAGAATAAACATAATGCGAAAGGCTTAATGCAAATGCAACGAAATGCAGTGAGGCAGGTTTTTAAATATCGACAACAAAAAATAAAAGGAAGAATGACGACTGATAAAGAGACAAATGAAGCTTTCGCTAATGCTGATACATTTTATAAATCTGATAAAATATTTGATGAAAAAGAAAATATTAAGATTGGCACAGAGTATTTGCAATACTGGATAGATAAAGAAGCAACAATTGAGGAGGCATATCGGGCATATCGTGGAACAGATGAAGCATACTATTCTGTTATAAAACCTTGCGCTGAAAAACTGGCTAAAGATCCTGATAACATACAAATACTAATGGAGGGAATAGGAAGATAGTATGCGCATTATGTTAATATTACTTTGTTTTTTTTCTTTCCCCTGTTTTTCAGGCGATAAGATTAAAATCGTGAAAACCTGTCAACTGAAAAAAAATGAAAGTGTGCAGTTGCTTTCCCTTAGAACCATTGACGGTGATACATTATATCTAAAATTCAGAAATGTTATCACCGGGGCCTTTTTAGATACTCCAACTAAAAGTTATGATTTTTTTGGAGATGTGGTTCTTTCTCAGTGCATAAATGGTTCTCTTATCTTTGCGCTGGAATATGGTTCTCCATATATAAAAGGTTGTCTGGTAACTGGTTGGGAAAATGGGTTTAAAGGTAAGAACTCTCCTGAAGGCTTTTGTTTCGCAGAGAGAAATATTCCCGAAGCGGTATGGTTTGGAAAAAACAATATTTTAATTATCATCCGAAACCAAATGGATGTTGGGACATGGAAAGGGAAATATATTATCTATGATAATGCGAAAAAGTCAGGAGAAAGAGCATACTCATCAGATAATCTACCATCAAAAGATGGTTACATAATTTTTGCATTAAATAAATAAAATGACTCTATAGATAACTTTAAATTTCACTTGGTTATTAACTTCTGGCCGATAATGCAAAATAAAGGGATGTACTGATGCCTGTCCGACTTAATACCATTCCCGACGCAGAATCCTATCCCGCACCGCCAGCCCGCATTAAATGGCTGTCAGCCTTATTACTGATGCTGTCTGTTGGTGTGGCAATAACCTCATTATTCGCCAGCGATGAACTGGCAAAAAACGGCCCGCATTTCTGGGGGCTGGCCTGCGGTGTGCCTGCCTTTATCTGGTCGCTGGTTGCTTCAGTTCGCTGGTTGTTTTTTATCACGCAGTACATTCGGGCTGATGCCTGGAATAAGCGCCGGGAAGAGGTGATTTTGCAGGAAACGCGACGGGGACGACGGGCGTTGCAGATACTTAGTTTTTCCGTACAAACCGCGCTGAATGGTGATTCCGTCGCAGAAACCACAGCGGCGTTTCTGGCGCGTCAGCAGGTGTTGAATACTTACGTTGATTTGCGCGGAGAAGATACCGTGCGTCGCAGTGTCATTCCCGTATTAACCAATAAACCGGTTACCGGGCGTTTATCCGAAATTATTTCCCGCCTTTTTATTGATATCAGACCGCAATTGTTTCTGCTGCCCCCTGATTTTCATATCAACGTACTACTGGAAATTGATGCGCCGCTTTCAGGGGCCTCCGTGAGAACTATCTGGCAGGACGAATGGCAAAAAGCCGGACTCCCGGAAGCCCGTCTGTTTTCTGCCCCGGAGCCGGGGCTGGCCGCCGTGGACGACTGGCTGGACAACTTTATTCAGGAAAAGGCCGTACTGCTGGTGATTTCCGTGTATCTGGAACCGAAGACTCCGGAACGGACGGCAGAATCCTCCACCGCGCTGTTGCTGGCAAACCGGTTGACGCAAACCGCGCTGACGCCGCTGGCCCTGCTGCATCGTCCTGAACGTATCACAGATACAGAGATGATGGCGTCAGGCATTGCACAGGCGCTGGACTGGATGCCGGTGCAGCCAGATGCCATATCCGGCATATGGACTGCCGAACTGGACAGGGAACAGCGTACCGCGTTGTTATCCCTTAACCAGCCGTTTACTCAGGAAGCCCTGATGTACGAGCTGGATGCCTTTCTGGGGCGCTCCGGACCGGCAGCGCCGTGGCTGTCCGTCGCTGCGGCAACGCTGGCGGCAATACAATCACAACACCCCCAACTAACGCTCAGCGGCGTTCAGGGCGGGCATTATTCATGGGCGACCGTGGTGTCGCCATTCGTTTCCCCACAGGAGGCATCATAGTGGTTCCGGGATTAAACCGTCTCCGGCCCCGTTCTGTTTCAGGGCCTGCCATCGTCATGACCGTGGCTGTTGTGGTTGCGCTTTGCACGTTTATTCACCGTAAACCGGCATTGCTGGGCGTTGAACCGGGTAGCTCACAGCAAATGTACTGGATGGCTGGCGTGATTGCCGCAGGCGTGGTCTTTTTGATTATCATGGGGGTTTATCATCTGCTGAACCGCCACGCTGCCGTACAAAACTTTGAACTCCGCAGACAACTTGCCGCCGGAGATGACTATCGTGCGGTGACGACAAAGAAAGCCGACAGCCGTCATCCGGCAATGGTGGAACTCGCCGCCTTCCTGCGCGACCGCTACGGTCCGTTCTGGCGGCGTAACGTCCGCCTGCTGCTGGTGACCGGCGAGCCTGAACAGGCAGAAGCCATCGCGCCGGGGCTGACCGGGCAACACTGGCTGGAGGGCGACCACACGGTGCTGATATATGGCGGCAGGCCATCAGCGGAGCCTGATGTCACACTGCTGACCGCCTTAAAAAAACTGCGCCGCAGCCGTCCGCTGGACGGCATCATCTGGCCACTGACAGAAGAACAGAGCCGCCAGACAGCGCAACTCGACAAAGGCTGGCGCGAACTGATAAACGGCGGTAAGCGACTCGGTTTTCAGGCCCCACTCTATTTGTGGCAGGTCTGTGACAACGGTGATTATCAGGCCGGACGCCCCCTGCAAAGCGTCGGCTGCCTGCTGCCGGAACGCTGCACCCCGGAACAACTGACCGCCATGCTGGAAGCTCACCCCCTGCCGCTGACGGAACAGGGCATGTCGCAACTGCTGGCTGATAACCGCCATGATTTTCTGCTGCGTCTGGCCCATACCCTTGCAGAGCGGGGTATCGCTCACTGGCAAAGCGTCCTGAAACCGCTGCTGGCAGGCGGCGCATTCTCTTCCCTGCGCCTGCGTGGTCTGATGTTCAGCCCGCCGCTTACCGCCGTACCGGAGGCCGCACCTCATGCGTGGCTGCCGTCACAGGTCTGGGCGGGCGTGACCGGCGATAACGCACGGGGGCGTGCAGTGGGCTTTCCGTGGCTACGCGCCGCGCTGATGTCCGCTGTCTGCGTGCTGGCAATATGGGGGGCCGGAATGACGACCTCTTTCTTCGCCAACTGCGCTCTTGTTCAGGAAACCAGCATCCAGACTGCACGTGCGCTTGATACCCGCCTGCCGCAGGCAGAACAACTGGTGGCGCTGCATACCCTGCAGGGCGAACTGGAGCGCCTGCAATATCGTATCCGCGAAGGTGCGCCGTGGTATCAGCGTTTTGGCCTTGAACGTAACCAACAACTGCTCGCCGCCGCTTTTCCCGGCTATGCGCAGGCGGCAAACCGGCTGGTGCGCGACGTGGCCGTTGACCATCTGCAACAGCAACTGAACGCCTTTGTCGCGCTGCCGCCCAACAGTCCTCAGCGTACCGCCACCGGTGAACAACGCTATAAGCAGCTTAAGGCATTGCTGATGACTTCCCGTCCGGAAAAGGCCGACGCTGCCTTTTTCAGTACCACGCTGATGGCGGACGGCCTGCGCTACGAGAATATCCCGGAAGGTGTGCGGCAGAGCGTGTTGCCCTCGCTGCTGACCTTCTGGATGGCGAACCTGCCGGAACACCCGCAATGGAAAACCTCGCCGCCACCGGAACTGACCGGCGCGGTGCGTAAAATCCTGCTGCGCCAGATTGGTGTGCGTAATGCCGAAAACACCCTCTACCAGAACGTGCTGCAACAGGTGTCCCGCAACTACGCCGATATGACGCTGGCGGACATGACCGGGGATACCCTCACCGAATCTCTTTTCAGTACGGAACAGACGGTGCCGGGGATGTTCACCCGTCAGGCGTGGGAAGGACAGGTCAGGGAAGCCATCGAGCAGGTGGTGACGGCGCGGCGCGAGGAAATCGACTGGGTACTCAGCGACCGCCAGCAGGATACCTCTGCGGATATCTCGCCGGATACGCTGCGTAACCGTCTCACCTCACGCTACTTTACCGACTTTGCCGGAAGCTGGCTGGCGTTTCTCAACAGCATTCGCTGGAAAAAGGAAGACTCGCTCTCCGGCATTCTCGACCAGCTGACACTGATGGCCGATGCCCGTCAGTCGCCACTGATTGCGCTGACCGATACCCTCGCGTGGCAGGCGGCGGCAGTCAGGGAAAACCGTGGCCTGTCAGACTCGCTGGCGAAATCGGCACAGGAACTGTTTAACGGCAAGGAGAAAACGCCGCAGCAATCCCGTGAAGTCGATGTGCCTGTCGGGCCGCTGGATAAAACCTTTGCTCCGCTGCTGCGGTTGCTGGGCGATAAGGCCGGAGGCGGTGGTGGTGATACGCAACTCAGCCTGCAAACGTATCTGACCCGCGTCACCCGCGTACGCCTCAAACTGCAACAGGTGACCAACGCCCCCGACCCGCAGGAAATGACGCAACAGCTGGCACAGACGGTACTGCAGGGCAAAACCGTTGACCTCACCGACACCCGCGACTACGGACGGTTAATCGCCGCCAGTCTGGGCGAGGAATGGAGTGGCTTCGGTCAGGCGCTGTTCGTCCGCCCGGTGGAGCAGTCGTGGCGGCAGGTGCTGACGCCTGCGGCGGACAGCCTGAACCGCCAGTGGCAGCGGGCGATTGTCAGCCACTGGAATCAGGACTTCGCTGGTCGCTACCCGTTCAAAGCCTCACAGAACGATGCCTCCCTCCCCCTGCTGGCGCAGTATCTGCGCGATGACGGGCGCATCAACCAGTTTATTGCCGCCAACATTTCCGGCGTTCTGAAACGTGAAGGCCGCTACTGGGTGGCGGACGCCATGAACACGCAGGGGCTGACGGTCAACCCGGACTTTATCCGCGCCCTGAACCGCCTGCGCGACGTGGCTGACACCGCCTTTGCCAGCGGCGATGCCGGAATACATTTTGAACTGCGGGCAAAACCGGCCCGAGACGTGATGAAGACACATCTGGTGATTGACGGGCAGGAACTGGAGTATTTCAACCAGAAAGAACGCTGGCAGCGTTTCAACTGGCCGGATGAACAGTGGCAACCCGGCGCATCGCTGAGCTGGACCAGTACGCAGGCGATGGAACGCATACTGGCGGATTACCGGGGGAGCTGGAGCCTTATTCGCCTGCTGGAACAGGCGCAGGTGACACCGGTGGACAGCAGCACCTTTAAAGTGGTGTGGAAAGCGCAGGACGGCCTGCCGCTGAATTACCTGCTGCGGGTTGAACAGGGTAAAGGGCCGCTGGCGCTGCTGGAACTGAAAAACTTCCGCCTGCCGGGACAGGTATTTCTGACCGGCAGGAGTATGAAAGATGCGGAAGAATACGGGGAAGACGCCGATGAGTGAACTGTTGCAAAAGCTGACCCGTAGCTGTTTTGTCGACCGGGATGCACTGGATGTGGCGCGAACACAGGCAGCGCTGTGGCAGACATGGCTGCTGCCGGTGACGGCAAATACGCCGGTCGGGGAAGACCCCGGCTACCACGACGATTTCCTGCGTATCCGCGACGAGATGAACAAACTTTCCGGCGCGGATACGGACCTCATCTGCCAGCTTGCCGAATCCCTGCTGCTGACGCAGGCAAAAGACGTGCGCATCGCCACTTACTACATCTGGGCGCGACTGCACCGCGACGGTGAGCGCGGACTGGCTGAGGGGCTGGCGCTGCTGGCCGGACTGGTGGAACGCTTCGGTACGCAACTGCTGCCCTCGCGACCGGCCAGCCGGAAAATGGCGCTGGAGTGGCTGGCAGGGGAAAAGATGCTCGACAGCCTTGCCCGCTACCCGGAAGTGGCAAAAGAGGATTTTGCGAACATTGTTGCCGCTCTTAATCAACTGACGGTTTCCTTCGCCGCATGGCCCGAAGAACAACAGTCTCCCTCCCTGATGCCGCTGATTAACGCGCTGGAATCGCGTCTGGCGCAGTCGGGTGGGATGAACGCGGTGGTGCCGCAAAACAGCAGCAGCATACCTGCAGCGTCATCCCCGGTGGATGCGCCACAGGTACAGACCATCACCTCCGGGCGTGACCTGCTCGACCAGGCGAAAGTGCTGGCCCGTTATCTGAACGAACAGCCGCAGGGCTGGCTTTCGGCACACCGGCTGATGAAAACCCTGCGCTGGGACACGGTGCATGAACTGCCGCCGGATGTGGACGGCAAAACCCGACTGGCTCCGCCGCGCACCGAGTCACGCAATCAGCTTAAGCGGCTGTATGCCCAGCAGAACTGGACGGAACTGCTGGAGCAGGCCGACCTGATGTTCAGCACCGGCGTCAGCCATTTCTGGCTGGATATTCAGTGGTATCTGCATCAGGCGCTGACTAAGGCGGGCGTACCGTGGGACAGGTGGACAGCCGTTATCCGTCAGGACCTGGCGTTACTGCTGGAACGCCTGCCGGGGCTGGAAAATCTGGCATGGAACGACGGCACACCGTTCGCCGACGAGGTGACGCGCAACTGGATAGCGCAGCAGGTCATGATGCGGGAAGACGGCGCATGGTTTGCGGGGAAAGCCGCTGTGCCGACAGACGACGCCACAAATGACGTACTGGCGCTGGAGCCGGAAGCACTGGAGATGGCAGACAGTCAGGGCGTGGAAGCGGCTCTGGGCTGGATACAGACCCGTCCGGGCATCACCACGGCACGCCAGCGCCTGTTATTGCGACTGCTGATGGCGCGGGTGGCGGAACAGTACGGTAAAAACGAAATGGCGCTCCTGCTGCTGGAAGAACTGGATACCGCCGCACAGGGGCTGACGCTGACGCAGTGGGAGCCGGACCTGCTGTTTGAGGTAAAAGCCCGACAACTGAAACTGCTGCGCCTGCGGGCGCACCGCTATGCGGATAAAGCCCTGCTGAACCGAAAAATGGAAATCCTGCTGGGAACGCTGGTGACAATCGATCCGGTACGGGCAGCGGTATTGTGTGATACGCAACATAAGGACTGATGGCAATGGGAACAGGCTACTTTCTGGTCAGGGGGGACAAAGCCACCTGCGGCGGGAAGATTATTGAAGGCGCGGACGACCATACGATCATGGGTATCCCACAGGCACGGGATATGGACCGGGTCACCTGCGGCAGATATCCGGGAATGTTTATTATTGTGGGCGGCGTTCCTGAAACAGATATTCACGGCAGGCTGATGGCGGGGACGCTGGACAGCCAGAGCAGTTGCCCCTGTAAGGCACGGTTTATTGCGTCGATGATGGATGATACGTATGAGACGGATGACGGGGGAAGTGAAGCGGAACAACATGCGCAGTCGGCGAAAAAGGATCTGACTTCTGGTTCTGATTCATCCTCTGATGATGTAAAACTGGATTACAGAATTAAATTATCAGGTAATAAGATACTGACGCCACTGAATATACCTGATTATAAAGAAATGATAAGCGGTGGTAGTACGAAGAATACAGAAAAAATAGATTTTACTATCACAAATAAAGGCGATGAGGCTGAAGGACTTTCTCTGGAAGTGCTTGATGGTAATGAAGTGATTTACAGTGAACAGCAGACCGGTAAATATTTTGATAAGGGAGAGCATGCCTGGCAATGGGATGGCTACAGTAATCAAGGCATACTGGATACAACTAAGCTAAAAAGCAAATCACTACTCGTAAGACTGATTGCTTTATGTGGTGATATGATGATAAAAGTTGATTATCCACTTCATAATTCACCAGAGGAATAAAAATGGGTCGATGTAAAGGTAGACAGAAAACAAAAAACAGTAGATATAATATGGCGACTGGCAGTTAGTGATGGAGGGATAAAAGGAAGTAATCCTAAGTTATCCCCAGTTCCTTATAACGACTTGGTTAACCTGACCAAAAATGGAGTTGAATTTTATTGGTCTCGAAATGGAAGTCGCGGCGGGGGGATTGGTGAAAATATTGTTACAGCGATTGGTGTTTTTAAAGTAAATGTAAAGGCTGAGATAAATATTACTCCATCCATGCGAACTTTTTCTTTGATATCATCATTAGATCCTGACTTTCAGGCATCCGTTAGTCTATCAGGATTTGAAAAAATATATTATAACTACGGTGATAGTTATAAGGATATTCAAGATGAATTACAGGCGCTTCTTGACGCTAATAACAGATATAAATGGGATAGTGCTCATGAAATGGGGCATAAAGTACTCGATGAATATGGAGAGGGTTCTAGCCCTGATTATTCGTGGACTCATAAAGGAACATCTACTCTTATGCAAAAAACAATACCAGGGAATGTTATGCCCGCTCAGGGAGAGATTGATGTAATGAAATATGGAAAATATCGTCCTGACATGTATACTCGATTGGTTGCAGCAGATGAAGATGTTCAGGGATTGATCTGGTTAAGCAGGATAAAATTTGATGACTAGAGTAGTTATTGCTTTATTATTTCTTGCCGGATGTACTTCGCAAATGAAGTATTCCAATGTCGTCAGGATTAGGAATGTATGTTCCTCAGATATTAATGTGTTTATTCCTGAGTATGTTTTTGGAGGTAATGTTATTAAGCAACATCATATTTACTTACCTGTTAATGGGATTGATGTTTTGTCTTATTTTTATACTGAAAACATCAATGATGGTTTCCAATATGAAGAAGCATTCACCGTAAATAAAGATAGCTCGGGTAATTTTGATTATCCGTTTGTTATCTTATCATCAGGACGTGAAAAAAAATTTGGGAAAAACGATCTAATTGAATTATCCAGGGACATTTCAACAAAAGACGATAAGAAGCATGGGGTTGTAAAGTACATGATAGATAGTCAGGATATTTGCCCATAGTATGATTCATATCATAATCAACTGAAAAAATGACATTATTAATCATTTGTGATTTTTTGATACTACCAAGTGAAATTTGATGATTAGATTGATATTCTCTTTTTTATTATGCACACTGTGTGCTGGATGTTTATCTCAACCATTCTATTCTTGTTCCATTGTCATGGTAAATACATGCAAAGTATCTATTAACATTTCGACAGTCAATAATTCAACACATTATGATGGTAAGGTAAGAGATAATTTTCATCTTGATATCGGAGAGCGGAAGCCAATTGTATACTTTATTTACACAGGTAGAGAGTCAGATGTTTTTAATAAAAACCCTGTAAATATTGTTTCTGAACTTAGTATTTTGATATCTGATGGTAACAATTCTAAAACTTTATCTGGATATCATATCTCCTCTTTATTGAAAAAATCCTCATCTAGTATGGAGTCCGATTTTTCTTTTGAAATAAATGATCCATCTATATGTCCTTAGGATTCTGAAAATAAAAAATTCTAATCTCACTACTCGTTGGTATTAATTTCAATAAAAGGAAAGATAAATCCTCCGATGGACGACTTAACCCAACGCTACTACGAAGCCGAAATGCGCTACCTGCGTGAAGCGGGGAAAGAATTTGCGCAGGCTTACCCCGACCGCGCCGCGATGCTCAATCTTGATAAACCCGGCGCACGCGATCCCTATGTGGAACGCCTGTTCGAAGGCTTTGCTTTTTTAATGGGCCGCCTGCGCGAGAAGCTGGACGACGATCTGCCGGAGCTGACTGAAGGGCTGGTCAGCCTGCTGTGGCCTCACTACCTGCGAACTATCCCGTCACTTTCCGTGGTTGAACTGTCGACAGATCACCGGCAGATGAAGCAGAGCGAAACGCTGAGCGATTTTCAGGTATTGTCGCGCCCTGTTGGCGAGCGCAGAACCCGCTGTTTCTACAGCGCCACGCGGGATATCACGCTGCATCCGCTGGCGTTGCCGGACGTGTCATTGCAATATGAACCGGACGGACGTTCGGTTATTCGTCTGCGCTTTGAATGCGGCCCGCTGGTCGGTGACTGGTCACAGATCGATTTATCCCGCCTGCCGCTCTATCTCAATGCCGGCAGTCCGGTGGCCTGTGCGCTGCACCGGGCTTTAACGCTTGGTACGCAGCAGTTCTGGTTGCGTCTGCCGGGGCAGGATCGCCGGACGCTTGACGCACACTTTTCCCCGTTGGGCTTTGAGGATAATGACAGGCTCTGGCCAAAAGGCGAGTCGGCGTTCAGCGGCTACCAGTTGCTGCTGGAGTATTTCACCTTCCGCGAGAAGTTTATGTTTGTGGCACTCAACGGGCTTGAGCTGGTTGCATGGCCGGAGGGGATAACCGGCTTTGAGATTGACGTGGTGCTGAACGAGAACTGGCCTCACGACCTGCCGTTTGACAGCGATAATATCCGTCTGCACTGCGTGCCGGTCATCAATCTGTTCCCGCTCGAAGCCGATCCGTTACACCTTTCGCCACTGGAAAACGAATTTCTGCTACGCCCGATGCGCATTCAGGACGGGCATACCGAGATTTATTCCGTCGACAACATTATTTCTTCGCGCCATACCGGCAGTCAGGCGTATGTCCCCTTCTCCAGCTTTCGTCACCGGGGCGGGATGCTGCGCCACGATGCGCCGGAACGCTATTACCACACGCGGGTAAAGCGCGGCCCTTCCGGTCTGCATGACACCTGGCTGATTCTGGGCGGTGATGCGTTTGATGCTGACCGGATGCTGGAGGATGAAACGCTCTCTTTAAGCCTGACCGGTACTAACGGGCATCTTCCCCGTAAGGCTTTACAGAGCACGCTGCTCGATAGGCCAGTTCATGCCTCACAGAACGTCCTGCGGGTGCGCAACCTGTGCGCCCCAACGCAGCCCTGCTATCCCCCGGCGCGTGACCGCTTCCACTGGCGGGTGCTCAGCCACCTTGGTTCTAACTTTTTATCGATGATGGATAACGCCGAAATTCTGCGCGGAACGCTGGCGCTGTACGACTGGACCGAAAGCGAGATGAACCGCCGTCGTCTGGAGGCGATTGTCGACGTTCAGCACAGCCTGATACAGCGTTTTGAAAGAGGCTTTCTGCTGCGTGGCGTGGATATTCAGGTGACGCTGGACAGTAACGGCTTTGCCGGAGAAGGTGATATCACGCTGTTTGGTGAACTGCTGCACCGCTTTTTCGCACTGTATGCCGATATCCACTTATTCACTCAACTGACCTTAATTCTGCAACCTACAGGAAAGTGCCTGCAATGGACAGAGCATCACAGCCAGCGCGTACCGGGCTGACCGACCGGCTGGCCCCGGATATTGCGCGGATCAATTTTTACCGTTTTTGCCAGTTGCTGGAACAGAGCCAGCAGAACGCGCCGCTGGGCAGTACCGACAACCCCGCCACCGATGCGGTGCGCTTTCGTCCCCATCCCGGAATGGGCTTTCCGGTCAGCGAGTTAAAGAACGTTGAACGTGACGCGGGCAATCCCGACGTGCCACCCACGGTGCGCACCACCTTTCTCGGCCTGTACGGCGTGGATTCGCCGCTGCCAACCGCCTATCTGGACTACATTACCCAGCGTCATGACGGACATGACGCAGTGATGGCGTTTCTCGATATTTTTAACCATCGCTTTATCACCCAGTATTACCGCATCTGGCGCAAATATAACTACCCGGCGTCGTTTGAAGCAGGTGCTATGGATGACATTTCCCGTTGTCTGCTGGGACTCATCGGGCTGGGTATTCCCGGCAGCGAGAACCATATCGCCACGCCGGTATCCCGTTTTCTGGCCCTGCTCAGCGTGATGCGCCTGCCGACGCGCACGGCGGAAGGCGTCACGGCACTGGTGGGACTGCTTGCCCCGCTGACGAAAGCGACGGTGGTGCCTCACGATCCGCAGCCTGTTATTCTCCCGGCCCCTGCGGGTCTGTCAAAAAATTCACGCATCAGCCTGAAAACGCGAACGCTGCTGGGGCGTACCGGCACCGACGTCAACAGCCAGTTGCTGCTGAAACTGTATACCGAAGATGCCGCAGAAGCACGTGGCTGGCTACCTGGCGGGCAGCTGCACAGCGATTTGCTGGTGCTGCTGCGCGTTTATCTGGGCTGGCGCTGTCAGGCCCGTCTGCAACTGACGCTGCCCGTCAGCCTGTTGCCTGCTGCCCGGCTGGGAAAACAGCGCGTACAGATTAGCCGTACCGGCATCCTTCGCGCCTCCTTTGCCGCGCCCGCGACCGGAACAGTGACGGTCAGTCTGGGGCGTTATCAGGGATTAATACCCGCTTTATCCATTCGTAACAGGGAGAGTATGACTCATGTTTCCTATTCGTTTTAAACGTCCGGCGCTGCTCTGTATGGCGATGCTGACGGTTGTTCTGAGCGGCTGCGGGCTGATTCAGAAAGTGGTGGATGAATCGAAAAGCGTGGCCTCAGCCGTTTTCTACAAGCAAATCAAAATACTGCATCTCGATTTCTTCTCCCGAAGTGCCCTGAATACGGATGCGGAAGATACGCCGCTTTCCACGATGGTGCATGTCTGGCAACTGAAAACCCGCGAAGATTTTGACAAGGCGGATTATGACACCCTGTTTATGCAGGAAGAGAAGACGCTGGAGAAGGACGTACTGGCAAAACACACCGTCTGGGTAAAACCGGAAGGCACGGCATCCCTGAATGTGCCGCTGGATAAAGAGACGCAGTTTGTCGCCATTATTGGGCAGTTTTATCACCCTGATGAAAAAAGCGACAGCTGGCGTCTGGTGATCAAAAGGGACGAACTGGAGGCCGACAAGCCGCGCTCGATTGAACTGATGAGAAGCGACCTGCGACTGCTGCCTCTCAAGGATAAATAACCGATGTCGACACCTTCCTTATATGAAATGCTGACGTTCAGTTTCAGCGGCGAGTTACCACTGGAACAGGTCAGCGAGCGGGATCAGCTTATCCTTTCCGTGATGGACAATATGCAACGCATTATCAACTGTCGGGCAGGCACACTGGCGCATTTGCCGGATTACGGTCTGCCGGATCTCAGTCTGATCCATCAGGGTATGGTTGCGGGTATTCATGGCCTGATGCGTCAGATTGAAGAAACGCTGCTGCGTTATGAACCACGCCTGAGTCAGATACAGGTGGAGTTACTCCCCCAGCCCCGTCCGGGGTATCTTAATTACCTGATCCACGCGCAGCTTCCCGATACCGGCTGGATACGCTTTGATGGCGTGTTTTCTCCGGAAGGACGAATTGTTCTGCGTCATCTCAAACAGCAGGAGCGGGCGTACTGATGGCAAGTAACGCGAATTTTATCAGCCAGTTCGTCATGGGCGGCGATCCCTGTACTTATAAGGAATCCGGTGAACTACAGGCTGAAATGAGTAAACTGACTCACCCGGCCCGACCTGATGTGGACTGGCGTCGGGTGGAAAAACTCAGCCTCGCGCTGTTCCGGCAAAATGGCGTGGAATTACAGACGCAGGTCTGTTACGTACTGGCGATAACCAGACGGCAGGGGCTGGCAGGGATGGCAGACGGACTCGGTTCACTGGACATACTGCTCCAGCGCTGGGCTGACTTCTGGCCGGTACAGGTACATTCCAGAATATCACTGCTCAGTTGGGTCACAGAAAAAATGCAGCAGGCACTGAGAACGCTGGATATTCAGTATCAGGATCTGCCGCAGATTTACCGTTGTGTACAGCATCTTTCCGCCATCGAAACCACGCTGCAACAGTGTGAACTGTGGCATATGACGAAACTGGATGTGCTGGCCGGGCAGTTTCGTAATACGGCGCTACGTCTGGAGCGGCTGGCACCACAGGGAGCGGAAACCACTATCACTCCCCCTGAATTACCCCGCCGGGAAATGAAGCAACCAGAAAAGTCAGAAGAAAGTCCACAGCCGGTTTTTGCAACCAGACCCGCTCAGCAAAACGATAAGGATGCCAGTCCATCCGCGCCATCCCCTGAAATCTCCCGGCAGCGGACATGGCCGATATTTATGGCCGGAATGGTTGTGATGGCCTGTCTCGGCGGAACAGGATTATGGGGCTGGTCGCAGCTTAATCAGCCGGACGCACTAATCCAGCGAATACAACTGTCTGTCATGCCATTACCGCAGTCGCTGGAGAGCGGCGAGCTGGCAAAGCTGGATGTAAAGGATAAGGCGCTGCTGGCTCAGGACAGAACAATTGCGGCAAGTCAGATGCAACTGGAGCAGTTAAACAAATTGCCTGCCCGCTGGCCACTGGAGCAGGGATATCGCCAGCTACGCCAGCTTGATGCCCTGTGGCCGGATAATCCTCAGGTCAGAGCGCTGAACGCGCAGTGGCGTAAACAGCGGGAGCTGAGCGCCCTGTCCACAGAGGCATTGAATGGCTACGCACAGGCGCAGAGCCAGCTACAGCGCCTGTCGGCGCAGCTGGATGCACTGGATGAGCGTAAGGGGAGATATCTGACCGGTTCGGAACTAAAAACGGCGGTGTACGGCATCCGGCAGTCGTTAAAGGAGCCGCCGCTGGAAGAACTGCTTCGGCAACTGGAAGAGCAAAAACAGACCGGAGAGGTTTCGCCGACGCTGTTGACGCAAATTGATACCCGGTTAAATCAGTTGCTGAATCGCTATGTAATTTTACTGGATACGAAGGTGGAACAAAGTCAGTAAACGTCGGGGGATTTATGCACCAATAAGGGATATGTGACCTTGCCATTTTTTAAAAGGAGTCTTTGTGTACAAAAAAGAGAGGAACAGGCCATTCGAAACGCGTGAAGAGGTTCTTGTAGTGGCACACTAAATTTGGCCACCTGATGAAAGG
>OICB01000313.1_pt1 | contig 30092 bp, 32 predicted proteins | sample 1581121 | NCBI WGS metagenome assembly OICB01 (sample SAMEA3882544, study PRJEB24775) | human gut metagenome | biome: human-associated habitat; feature: intestine environment; material: feces | place: Netherlands | collected 2009/2010 | reverse complement strand
ATCATCCAATATTGCCGCGACTCTGTGACGCGGGCGAAGAACGCCATGCAGGAGGACGAAAACATCATCCGCATCGGCTCGTCCCCCATGACGCCCGCACAGCTTTTGATGGATCTCTGGTCGAGAGTGCAAGCATTGCACCCCGATATTAAATTCCAGATCGTGCCCTTTGAGAACACGCCGGAAAATGCGCGGGAAATTCTTGCCAATCTCGGCAAAAACATTGATATTGTAGGCGGTATTTTTGATGAGACCATGCTGCACCTGCGGGGCTGTGCCGGGTTGGAGCTGACGCGGGGGCGCTTCTGCTGTGCAGTCTCCATCCACCACCGGCTGGCGGACAAAGACAAGCTGCAAGTTTCAGACCTCTATGGAGAGAATCTGCTGCTGATGCACCGCGGCTGGAGCCACTATGTCGATCAGCTTCGGGACGATCTGTGGCAGCACCACCCGCAAATTCACATTGTGGATTTTGATTTTTACAACATGGATGTGTTCAACCGCTGCGAGAACACCAACGATGTGCTGCTGGCAATTCCCGGCTGGGCGAATGTCCATCCGCTTCTAAAGGTCATTCCTGTCGAATGGGAACACAACATCCCCTACGGCATCCTCCATTCCCCGGAGCCGACGCCTACGGTACGGCGGTTTCTGGATGCGGCGAAGGCCGTTAGAAAAGAACTGTACGGCTGATTATAACCCAAAGGTATATACTGATGAACAAAGCGAGACTTCCGAGGAAGTCTCGCTTTTCTTATAATAGGGGCAGAAAAAGCGAAAGGAGCTCCTGATATGAACAACTTTATTTTTGAGAACAAGACGAAGGTGTATTTCGGTAAGGGCGGCGTCAAGGAGTATCTTGGCTGTCTGCTGGGGAACTACGGCGAAACCGTCATGCTGGCCTACGGCGGCGGCTCGATCAAGCGCAACGGCGTGTACGATGAGATCATGGGTATCCTGAATGCCGCAGGCAAGCGCATCGTGGAGTTCTCCGGTATCATGTCGAACCCCACTTATGCCAAGGTGCAGGAGGGCGCGAAGCTGGCGCGTGAAAATCACGTCGATCTGATTCTCGCCGTGGGCGGCGGCAGCGTGTCCGACTGCTGCAAGGTCATCTCCGCGCAGGCCAAACTGGACGAGGACATTTGGGAACTGGAGAACACCAAGCACACATTCCCAACGGAGTTTATCCCCCTCGGCACCATCGTCACGGTGTTCGGTACCGGCAGCGAGATGAATAACGGTGCCGTCATCACCCACGAGGAAAAGAAAATCAAGGGCGCTCTTTGGGGCGCACAGGCGGATTTTGCCTTCCTTGACCCCAGCTATACCCTGTCCGTTCCCATGAAGCAGGTCATCTCCGGTGCCTTTGATACCCTGAGTCACGCCATGGAGACCTACTTCGGCAAGCCGGATGAAAACAATCTTTCCGATGACTTGGGTGAAGCCGTCATGCGCAGCGTCATCCACAACACCCGCGTGCTACTGACCGACCCGGAGAATTACGACGCAAGAAGCGAGTTGGCGTGGGCGTCCGCCATGGCGGAGAACGGCGTGCTGAAGATCGGCAAGGTCACGGATTTTCAGGCACATCAAATCGAGCATCAGCTTGGTGTTTACACGAACTGCAACCACGGCGCGGGTCTGGCGGTTATCCATCCCGTTCTGTACCGCCACATCTACAAATCCGGTGCGGCACGGTTCGCACGTTTCGCGCAGAATGTCTGGGGCATCGTGCCCAAGGGAATCGACGAGGAGACCGCGGCTGCCGGTATCGACGCGCTGGCGGACTTTATCCGGGAGATTGGCCTGCCGAACAGCTTTACAGAGCTGGGCATCCCCACTGACACCGATTTTCGCGCCATCGCGGATTCCACCGTTCTCACCCCCGGCTGCTGCAAGAAGCTGAGCCACGACGAAATTTACGAAATTTTGAAGGAGTGCAGGTGACCATGAAGAAAATCACAGCAGGCAGAGATATGCTTGGTGAATTTGCGCCGAAGTTCGCACAGCTCAATGATGATGTTCTTTTCGGTGAGGTTTGGAGCCGGGAAAGCGAGCTTTCTGCACGCGACCGTTCCCTCATCACCGTGACAGCACTGATGGCGCAGGGGCTGACGGATACCTCTTTCGGACATCATCTGCAAATGGCCAAGGAAAACGGAATTACCCGCAGTGAAATTGCGGAAATCCTGACGCACGCTGCGTTTTATGCGGGTTGGCCCAAGGCTTGGGCGGCATTCCGAATGGCAAAGGACAACTGGGCAGACGAGGAAAGCGCCGACGAAAAGCAGCGTCATCAAAACAGTATGATATTTCCCATCGGAGTGCCTAATGACGGTTTCGCACAGTATTTCAGCGGGCAGAGCTATCTTGCGCCGGTTTCCACGGCGCAGGTCAAAATATTCAATGTAACCTTTGAACCCGGCTGCCGCAACAACTGGCACATCCACGAGGCGGACAAAGGCGGCGGACAGATCCTTATCTGCGTGGCTGGGCGCGGTTACTATCAGGAATGGGGCAAAGAGCCGCAGGAGCTGCACCCCGGCGATGTAGTCAACATTATGCCCGGTGTCAAGCACTGGCACGGCGCTGCGCCGGACAGCTGGTTCTCCCATCTGGCGGTGGAAGTACCCGGAGAAAACTGCCGCAGTCAGTGGTGTGAGCCGGTGAGTGAAGAAGATTATCAAAAGCTGAAATAAGGAGTATCACTATGAGCATTTTATTTATCAACGGCAGTCCCAACAAAAACGGGAACACCGCCGCACTGGCGGCAGAGCTGCTGAAAGGTCACGAATATGAGACTTTGAACCTTACGGACTACACCATCGGTGCATACGGCCAGAACCTCCCCGGCGACGGGCTGGATGCTGTCATTGGTGCCATGAAGCAGGCGGATACCATTGTCATCGGCTCGCCGGTGTACTGGCATAACATCTGCGGCAGTGTCCGCAATGTGCTCGACCGTTTTTACGGCGAGGTGGAGGACGGCGAACTGTCCGGCCGCAAGCTGTATTTCGTGTTTCAGGGCGCTGCCCCGGAACAGTGGATGCTGGAGGCGGGCGAGTACACCATGAAGCGCTTCGCCGCTCTCTACGGTATGACCTACGGCGGCATAGCGACCAATGAAAACGAAGCCACGAAACTTAGAAAGAACATTTAAGGAGGAATCTTTTATGGAATACGCAACTCTCAATAACGGCGTGAAAATGCCCATGGCCGGTATCGGCACCTTTCTTCTGACCCCGGACGAGGCGGAGGCCTCCTGCGTCAGCGCCTTGCAGAACGGCTACCGCTTGATCGACACCGCCAACGCCTATGTGAATGAAAAGGCCGTTGGCCGTGCCATGAAGAAGTCCGGCTTGCAGCGGGAGGAGATTTTCTTGGAAACCAAGCTGTGGCCCAGCTTCTATGAGCAGCCCGACGCAGTGGACAAGACCCTTGCCCGTCTGGACACTCCCTACATCGACCTGCTGCTGATCCACCAGCCCGCGGGCAATTATGTGGCGGGCTACCGTCAGATGGAGAAGGCGTACAAGGAGGGCAAGGTGCGCGCCATCGGTCTGTCCAACTTCAACAAAGCGCAGATTGAGGAGATTCTTTCCCTCTGTGAAGTAAAACCCACGATTTTGCAGACCGAGCTGCACCCCTATCATCAGGAGCCTGAACTGAAAGCCTTCCTGAAGGAGAACGGCATCGTGCCGCAGGCATGGTATCCGCTGGGCCACGGTGACAAGGCGCTGCTGGAGGAGCCGCTGTTCGCTCAGCTTGGCAAGAAGTACGGCAAGTCCGCGCCCCAAATCATTCTCCGCTGGCACATTCAGAGCGGCAACATCGTCATCCCCGGCTCCAAGAATCCGGAGCATATCAAGTCCAACTTTGACCTCTTTGATTTTGCCTTGACCGATGATGAAATGGCGCAGATCGCCGCCCTCAACAAGAATGTACGCTACTACACCAGCACCCCCGAACTGCTGAAAAAGTACGCTGAAATGGTTCCGCCCGTAGACGAGCAGAAGTAAAGGAGAACGAAATGAAGAACAGACAGATCGCCGCACTGTTTCTGTGCGGTATTATGAGCCTTTCTCTGCTGGCAGGCTGCGCCAGTAAAACAGCAGATGCGGACAACTCGCAGAACGATAACGCCCAGACGACCGAAGACGGCATGAAAGCACTATACCTTTCAGAGCAGGGCATTTTCTCTGCGGGCGGCATTACCGTGACCTCCGACGGAACCTTTGACCCGGAGAACCAGTGGGAGGAGACCGGAGCCGGTCAGACCGCCCATGTGGATCACGCCAATGTGCTCTATCAGATCCCCGCAGAGGAAACCGGGCTTCCCATGGTGTTCCTCCACGGCTATGGCCAGTCCCGCATGGGCTGGATGACCACGCCGGACGGCCGTGAGGGGTGGTCGGAGATGTTTCTTCGCAAGGGTCACGGCGTATTCCTCATTGACGAGCCCCGCCGCGGCGAAGCAGGTGCAACCTCCGTCAGCGGTGACATCAGTACCAAGACGCTGGATCAGCGCTGGTACACCCAGTTCCGCATTGGCCGCTGGGAGAATGGCGAGTCTGTTGTCAACGAAGGCTCTCAGTTCCCCAACGATGCCGCTTCCGTGGATCAATTCTTCCGCCAGATGACGCCGGACACCGGCATGACCTCTGATATGGGCGGCGATTTTGATAACGAGACCGTGGCAAAGGCCGTGGCTGCCACCATTGACGAAGTATATGAGCGCACTGGAAAGAACTCCATTCTGGTGACTCACTCTCAGGGCGGCGGCCCCGGCTGGACGGCAGTGCAGTACACCGACCACATTGCTGCCATCGTTGCCATTGAACCCGGCGGGGCCCCCGGCGCGGACAGCGAGGACTTCAAGGCTGTGTTGGAGAAGAACATCCCTGTTACCATGTACTTTGGCGATTACATCGACAACGGTGACCCTGCGATTCAGGCGACTATGATGTGGCAAGCCATGCGTCAGGCGTGCTATGACTTCCGGGATGCTTACAACGAACAGGGTGGAAACTGCACCGTGGTGGATCTTCCACAGGAGGGCATCACCGGCAATGACCACTTCATGTTCCAAGATCTGAACAACGATGTGATCGCGAATCACATTGAAAATTGGATTCAGGAAAATGTGAAATAAAAGCGATAGGAGGATGATCTTATGAAAAGCGTTCAAAAATTCGGCAGCCTGCTGTTGGCTGCGCTGATGATCCTGTCTTTGACCGCCTGCGGCAGCAAGACGAATAATACCCCTGCACAGACACCGTCCAATGACACACCCGCTGAAAGCACCCCGTCGGAAACACCAGATGATGCCACGGCAGGCGATTCGGACAGCACCACCTCCGGCGGCAAGGTGCTGGTGGTCTACTATTCCGCCAGCGGAAACACCAAGCGCGTGGCAGAGGATATTGCCGAGGCCGCAGACGGTGATCTCTTTGAAATTACGCCCGCTGAACCCTACACCTCCGACGACCTGAACTGGACGAACAGCGACAGCCGGGTCAGCCGCGAGCACGACGATGAATCCCTGCGGGATGTGCCTCTGACCACCACGGAGGTGGAGAACTGGGACGATTACGACACCGTGTTTATCGGTTATCCCATCTGGTGGGGCATCGCAGCGTGGCCCGTGGACACCTTTGTAAAAAACAATGATTTCACCGGCAAGACCGTCATTCCCTTTGCCACATCTTCGTCCTCCGGCATGGGCCAGAGCGGTACGCTGCTCTCCGAAATGGCGGGTACCGGCGACTGGCAGGACGGTCAGCGCTTCTCCAGCGGCGCCAGCCAGAGCGATGTGGCCGATTGGGTCAGCGGCCTTGGCCTGAACGGTTGATTAACCGAGTATTTCCTCGGAAGGAGGGCAAGGTATGCGAAAAATGTTAGCGGGTTTACTGGCGGGAGTTCTGCTGCTCTCCGGCTGGACGGTGCGGATGGCATCATCCATTTCAGCTACTATCTGCCGGACGGCTATGACAGCGCAAAGACTTATCCCCTTATCGTGGCTATGCCGGGGTATGGGGAGATGTGGTTCGGGGAGGATTCCGCAGGCAGCAACCTTCGCTGGAACGGCGTGCAGGCGTGGACGAAGCTGTCGGAGCCTGTGATCCTTGTTTCCGGTCAGCTCACCGATTGGGGCGCAAAGTCCGCACGGCAGGCCAACGAACTGGCGGAGTACATGATCGACCACTTTTCAGTGGACACCAGCCGCGTCTATGCCGCAGGGTATTCGGCTGGCGGCGAAACCATGTCTCAGGCGGTGGCCCTGCGCCCCGACCTCTACGCCGCCTATATCCACGGCGGCTCCCAGTGGGACGGCACCTATGACCCCGTGGCAGAAAACCGGGTGGCGGTCTATATCTTCATGGCGGAAAACGACGAGTATTACGGCTCTCAAAAGGCGCGGGACGCCTACGCGAACCTCCACGCCGCCTATGAAAAGGCAGGGCTGACTGATAGCGAGATCGACCAGCTTTTGCAGCTCAATATTCCGGACAACGCCTATTTCAACGCCAAGGGCATTTACAATTACCATGGCGGCGGCAGCGTGGTGTTCGACGATGAGAACGTACTGAACTGGGTGCTTGCCCAGAGAAAATCAACAGGAAAGGATGACAACAATGAAAAAGATGAAACGACTTCTGACGGCGGTCATAGCGGCAGCGCTGGTGATCGCAACAATTCCGACGGCCCTGGCGGCAGGGGGTGTCTTTAGCGATGTTCCGAATGGTACATGGTACGCGGATGCCGTGGATTATGTCTATGAGCACGGCATTATGAACGGCACCTCCGCTACCACATTCAGCCCCAATACGCCCATGACCCGCGCCATGCTGGTGACGGTTCTGCACCGCGCCACGGGCAGCCCGTTCGCTGCCACGGGAACGGCCTTCTCTGACGTTCCTTCGGGTGCCTACTACACGGATGCGGTGGCATGGGCGAGTGCCAACAGCATCGTGACTGGCTACGGCAACGGGCGCTTCGGCTCCAACGATCCCGTCAGCCGCGCCCAGATCGCCACGATCCTCTGGCGCTACGCCGGTTCTCCCAGTGCGGAAGCCGGACAGGATTTTGCCGACGAGAGCAGCATCCCCGCTTACGCTTCTGCCGCCGTGGATTGGGCGAGGGCGAACGGCGTGGTGAATGGCACCACCGGCAACCGCTTTGACCCGAACGGCAACGCGACCCGCGCACAGGTGGCAACGATCCTGCGCAACTACCTGACGATGACACCCGTCACCCCGCAGCCCGATCCCGGCACCGGCAGCAAAATTCTCGTGGCCTACTTCTCCGGCTCTGGAAACACGGAACGTGTGGCTCAGGACATTGCGGGCGAACTGGGTGCGGATCTTTTTGAAATCACACCTGTCACGCCCTATACCTCCGCTGATCTGGACTGGACGGTGGACGGTAGCCGTGTCAACCGTGAGCATGACAACGAGGCTCTGCGGGACATTGCCCTGACCCAGACCACCCCCGCAAATTGGGATGAGTATGACACCGTGTTCATTGGCTATCCCATCTGGTGGGGCATTGCGGCGTGGCCTGTCAACAACTTCGTAAGGGGCAACGACTTCTCCGGTAAGACCGTCATTCCGTTTGTCACCTCTTCCTCCTCCGGCATGGGTCAGAGCGGCACGCTGCTGGAAGAAATGGCAAACGGCGGCACATGGCAGAGCGGTCAGCGCTTTTCCTCCGGCGCGTCCAGCAGCACCGTCCGTGATTGGGCCGCGGGGCTGGGACTGTAACATCGGCGGAAATGCGGTCAATTCAGAAAATCAAACTCGCAGTCGATGCCGCAATGACTGTCGCGCTGCTGCTTTTGATGGCCTACGGGCTTGTGGGCGAGGCAGCCCACGAGTGGATCGGTATGGGAATGTTCGCTCTGTTCGTGGCACACCATATACTCAACCGAAAGTGGCTGTTGGCAGTCGGAAAGGGCAAATACACGCCCATCCGCATGGTTCAGACGGCGTTGGTCGGAATCATCTTTCTTTCTATGTCCGGTTCAATGATTAGCGGCGTTGTGCTGTCCCGTTATGTATTTGCGTTTTTTCCAAAGCACGGTGGCTATGAGCTTGCACAGCAGGTGCATATCCTCTGCGCCTACTGGGGCTTCGTCTGTATGAGCCTGCATCTGGGATTTCACTGGAGCATGATGCTGGCGATGGCGCGCAAGCACTTGCCGTCTTCGCCCCTGCGAACATGGAGCCTGCGACTGATCGGCTGGCTTTGGGCAGTATATGGCGCGTTCGCTTTCCGACGCAGAGGCGTTAGTTTGTATCTGCTGCTCAGAAGCCACTTCGTATTCTACGATTATTCCGAGCCTGTGATCCTCTTCCTGATTGACTATCTTTCCGTAATGGTGGTGTTTGTGCTGATTGGATACTATGCTTCACAGGCAATCAAAAAAATCAACAGTACACACCCGATACAGAGCTTTTATTGAATCTCAATACCCTTTCCCCTTTTCCAAGGAATAAGAGCCAACAGGAAGTGTGCTGCCTGTTGGCTCTGTTCTTTGCAGGAGGTGATAAGGACGGGCAGCTATACAATACTTGCCATTGGTTATACGGATAAAGAGTTATCGTATCTGAAAAAGTGCTTTTCCGAATTTAACACAGCAATTCCCTAAAAATGCGCGGCAATCTTGTTTACTTGACTTTCCATCCAACAATCTGTACTCTTAAATCGTATCAAGTTATAGAGAGGGAGGCGGAGCCATGCAGGGAGATTTTGAAGCGTTTTATCTGCGGCACTTCAAGGCCATTTACCGCGTCTGCTATGCCTTTATGAAAAACGCGCAGGACGCCGAGGACTGCACGGAGGACACCTTCGTCAGGGCGATGACGAGCGACGTCTCCTTTGAAAACGAGCGGCATGAGCGCTCGTGGCTCACGACGACCGCCATGAATATTTGCAAGGACAAGCTCAAGCACTGGTGGCGGCAGAAGGTGTCACCCATCGACGAAGAGGCCGAGCAGACCGACGCGGAGCCGGACGAAAAGCGCGAGGTCGTGGAGGCCGTCATGGCGCTGCCGGTCAAATACAAGGAAGTCGTCTGGCTGCACTATTACGAGGGCTACCAGACCGATGAGATCGCGGCGATGCTCTGCAGGCCGCCGTCGACGGTGCGAAACCAACTGCGCGACGCCCGCGCAAAACTGAAGCTCACATTGGGAGGTGAGGACGCATGAACGAAAACGAAGTGAAGACCGCTTTCGACAGGATCGAGCCGGAGAGCGGCGCACAGGAGCGGATGTACGCTAACATCCTGAAAAAAGCGGCGGCACAGAAAGCGGCGGCTCCCGAGGAGAAAACCGACGCGCCCGCGGCAGAAAACGATGCGTCCGCAACAGTCGTTTCCCTCCCCGTCCGCCGTCCGACACCGATGTGGAAGCGCTGCAGCGCGATGGCCGCGTGCCTTGCGCTGGTGGTGACGGTCACGCTCGGCTTTTTGTCACCGTTTTTAAGTCGCGACAGCGAAGCGAACGAACCGCCGGTCATGGTCGGCTCGCCGTTTGAGGATGTGCAGAGCGCAGAGGATTTTGAACCGCTCGGCTTTTCCATCGACGCACCGGAGGGCGCGGAAGATGTCACCTACTGCATTTATGACGGCGCCATCGCCCGCGTGGACTTCACGCTGAGCCGTCACGACTACACCTACGAGGCCGCTAAGCTGGACGGCAACTTCTCCCGCGCGGATGGCGAAGCCATCGGCAGTGTGTCGCTGAACGCGGAGTACGACGCGACGCTCGACCGTCTCTCGCCCGACGTCTGGCGTGCGCATTGGAGCAAGGACGGTGTCAGCTATTACCTGACGAATTTCGACGGCGCGGAGGAATCGGCCATCACCGGCGTCGCCGATACGCTGATGGAAAGCAACTGAATCATTTGAAATTCGGAGAGTTTTCACTCTCCGAATTTTTTTATTTTTCGTCCGACATTTCGCGCCGTTCCCTCGTATAGATGTATGGACAGGCAAGAGAGTGGCATTTCCGGAGACGCCACGCCGTCGTCCATAAAATGAATTTTGAACTACAAAGGAGCAAATAGAGATGAAACGCATTCTGACTTTTTTCTTGGCACTCACGATGGTGCTGTCTCTGGCCGCCTGCGGCGGAAAGGCCGATGACAATAAGGGCAAGACAGAGGTGACCATGACTGCACAAGAGATTATGGACACGTTGAAAGAAAAGCTGGGTGACAGTTTTGGATGCGACGTCGCTGAAACCGAAGATAACATAAGCGGTTATTGGGGACTGGATATGGAGCAAGTGGAAAGCTGGGCATCTATGAGCAATTCCAATTCCGCAGTCGATTCCAGTTACGCTGTTATTGTTAAAGCTAAGGACGGCTACGCACAGGATGCTGCCGCACTTTTGCAGACTGGCTATGAGCAAATTCTCAGCTACTCCCGGATGTACAACATGGATTTGCAGAAGGTCTTGCAGGCTCGCTTGTTCGTGAACGGCAACTATGTGGCGCTGCTGATCCTCGGTGCGCAGGGTGACTGGGAGGCCAGTGATGAGGTGCAGGCTAAATTTGCTGCTGAGGAGGCTGCCAAGGTGGACGAAGTATGGAGAGGTATTTTTGGTTCTGCTGACAACGGTATTACGATCCCGGAGGAGGACGGCAGCAACAACAGTGGCTTTTTTGATATGACCGACGATGAAGGTAACAACGATCCGGTGCTTGGCGGCTAACTATGGTTTTCTCCAGCCTGACATTTTTACAATGCTTTCTGCCGCTGTGTCTGCTGGCCTATTTCCTTGTGCCGAAAGCGTGGCGCAACGGCGTGCTGTTCCTGTTCAGCCTGCTGTTTTATGCCTGGGGCGAGCCGGTCTATGTGGTGCTGATGCTGTTTTCCACCGCGTTGGACTACACCTGCGGGCAAATGGTAGAGCGGCACCGGGGACAGCGGGGAGCAAAGATCGCGCTGTTGGTATCACTCTGTGTCAATTTGGGACTGCTGGGCGTGTTCAAGTACAGCGACTTCCTGATCGGCACGGTCAATTCCTTGTTCGGCACGGCACTCCCCCAGCCGAATCTGCCGCTGCCCATCGGCATCAGCTTCTACACGTTCCAGACCATGAGCTACACCATCGACGTCTACCGCGGCGAGGCAAAAGCGCAGAAGAATATCATCAATTTCGGCGCGTATGTAACATTATTCCCTCAGTTGATTGCGGGCCCCATCATCCGCTACCAGACGGTAGCGGACGAGCTGGAGCACCGGGATTGCACCGCTGACCTCTTTGCCGATGGGGTGAAACGCTTCGCCTGCGGCATCGGGAAAAAGGTGCTGCTGGCAAATAACATCGGCCTTTTGTGGGAGGCAGCATCCGTGCAGGCTGCTCCCACGGTGCTGACGGCATGGCTGGGTGTCATCGCCTACGGTTTCCAGATCTATTTCGACTTTTCCGGCTATTCCGACATGGCCATCGGCCTTGGACGGATGCTGGGGTTCCGCTTTTTGGAGAACTTCAACTATCCGTTTCTGGCCGACAGTATTACCGATTTCTGGCGGCGCTGGCATATCTCCATGGGGACGTGGTTCCGGGATTATGTCTATATCCCGCTGGGAGGCAACAAGGGCGGCCTTGCAAAGCAGCTCCGCAATATTGCTATCGTCTGGCTGCTGACGGGCTTCTGGCACGGGGCAAGCTGGAACTTTGTCCTATGGGGCGTGTATTTCGGAATACTGCTGGTGCTGGAAAAGCTGTTCCTATTGCGCTGGCTCAAAAGGCTGCCCGCCGTATTGCGGCATATCTACGCGCTGGTGCTGGTAACGATCAGCTGGACACTCTTTGCGTTCACAGAGATCAGCAAAGGAGCTGCGTGGTGCAAGGCCATGCTCTCCGGCGTGCTGTTTGACAGCAGTAGTCTGTATTTGCTGCTGACTTATGGGCCGATGTTGGCAATCTGTGCTTTGGCAGCCACACCGCTGGGAAAACGCTTTTATGAAAAGCTCGGCACACGGCTGGGGCAGCGGGCGCTGACCGTGGTTGACTGCGGCGGCCTTGCCTGTGTGCTGGTGATGGCTGCGGCCTATCTTGTCAGCGGCAGCTATAATCCGTTCCTGTACTTCCGATTCTGAGGTGAGAAAAATGCGAAATAAAATCATAACCTCTTTTTTCTGCCTGCTGCTGGCAGTGTCTGTGCTCATCGGGCTGCTGATGCCGGATCGGTATTACTCGGAACGTGAAAAACGCACTTTGACGCAAAAGCCCCAATTTACTGTTGCCGACTTTATCTCCGGCGAATTTAGTGGCGAACTGGAAAAGTATTTTACCGATCAAGTTCCCCTGCGGGATGGCTGGGTCACGATGAAAACCTACATGGAACTGGCCATCGGTAAACGGGAAAGCGGCGGTGTCTATATCTGCAAGGATAAGTATCTGATGGACAAGTTTACATCTTATAGTAAAAAGCAGCTTGCCGCCAACGCAGCTGCCCTTGCTGATTTACAGGAAAAACTGGCAGCAGAGGGCGTTTCTATGAATACGATCCTTGTCCCTATGGCGGCACAAGTGCTGACGGATAAACTCCCTGCCTATGCGCCAGTGACAGACTACACCGCGATCCTGCAAGTGCTGACCGATGCGGGCGTTGACACAACAGACGTGCTTTCTGCTCTCGCCGCTCATAGCGGCGAGAACATCTACTACCGTACCGATCACCATTGGACGAGCCTTGGGGCCTACTATGCCTATTGTGCATGGCGGGGCATTGAACCGAATGTGGACGAATGGACGCAGGAAATTCTCTGCGATAATTTCCACGGCACGACTTGGAATAAAGTCCCGCTGCCCTCTGTCCCCGCCGAGGAGATCACCGCATGGCATAAGCACATAAATAGAAGTGTGTCCTACAACAACGGTCAGTATGAGACGGACAGCATCTACGAGCGGAAATACCTGTCCGGCAGCGACCAGTACGCCGTGTTTCTGAACTCCAACCAGGCACAGGCCGTTATCGAGGGCAGCGGCAAGAGCGGCAAGCTCCTGCTTATAAAAGACTCCTACGGCAACACCTTTTCCCAATTCCCCGTGGAGGACTATGCGGAAGTTCATGTCCTCGACCTCCGCTTCTTCAAGGGCGATGTAGCGGAGTACGCCAAAGAGAACGGTATCACCGATACGCTGGTGCTGTACGGTACGCAGAATTTTGTGAAGGACATGAACATCAAGGGAGTTGCCGAGGCATGAGCATTTTGCAGCCGTTTAAAATGGCATGGCGTTCTATTGTAGGAAAAAAGGGCTGTAGTACACTAACCATTCTGTCTATCTTCATTGGAATTGCTGCTGTTATGACCATTGTTTCTGTTATGGAGGGTATGAAGCTCCAAGTTATGAAACAATTCAATGCGATGGGCGCAAATCGCATTGAGGTACAAATTGAGGTCTATTCATCTGACGAAAGCGGAAATAGTGCGGGCGTTGATTATTTTCCTAAACTGTATAGCTATTGCCAAGGGTTAGCATGTTTTTTCGGATAAGATGCCGAAAGCCTATAATGGTAACAATACAAAGAAGCAAGGTAAAAACTATAAGTTCTTACCTTGCTTCTTTGTTGCCCTGTACCGTCCGGTTTGCCCCATAGGTCACATTGTGTACCTATGAACATGAACCGTTGAAACTACAGGGTTTTTACTTGGAGCTGCTGGGCAGATTCGAACTGCCGACCTCATCCTTACCAAGCGTCGTAGAGCCTTCCAGCCCTTGCAGTATAAGGCTTTCCGGCGGTTTTTTGTCCAAAAAGGATGAGGTCACAGCCTGCTTGTTCCATTGTTTCCGTCCGCTCATTTCCCCGTGTGGGTCACGGTGTGGGTCAAAGCGCTTTCAAGACGCGAACGAGGGGCGCACCTCCGACAGCGGTAAGCCGAGCCGCTGTGCCCTGTCCCGCTCATAGGTGACGCGAGTCACCTCTTCAATAAAGCTTTTCTCCTTCGGTGTGGCGCTTGCCCAACGCACGCCGTATTTGCGGCACAGTTGAAAGAATATCTCATAAAAACGTTCTTCCTCTGCATCTTTGCGGCAATACCACGCCGCATCAGACGCCGGTCTGATTTTATTCATATCCATGCAAAGCACCTCCTCGCAGAAAATCAATCCAGATAGGTGAAAAAAATTCGTTTGGCAGCTTCGTCCGCAATCAAATACCTTGGCGCGGAAGATTGAAAGGTTGGGAGTAAAACGGCCCCGAAATCTTCTTCATAATGCTTCGCCAAGCTCGTCGTCTTCGCTTCAAGCACCACATCGCCGGTCAAACCGCTGTCAATGGACAGCTTGATGCCATAGGCGATCAGCAGCCTCCCTATCCCTCTGTACTTCGGGGTTCCTCCGTCGAGCGTAGGATTTGACTCAGGCTGTGCCTCCATATACAAAATGTGTACGACCAGCGCAGTCGGAAGGACCTCATATGCTGCCAGAGCAATCAGCTCATCTCCAACTCTGGCTGCGTATTTTTCGTAATTTTCGTCGGCCAGATATTCGCTGGCCCAGGAGGTCTGCCACAAGGGTTCTCGGTCTGTCAACGCAACATCCTGCGGCGTCATCGGCTCAATAGCCACCGGCACTTGTCGATTCATTGCATCGTAAACAAACGGTCGAAACTGCACAGCCCTCACCTCATAAACAGTATACCACGGTTTTTGTAAAAAATGAAGTGGAAAATTAAAGCTATCGCAGTCACGCTTTTTGTTCTAAAAACGCACCGCTGTAATCAAAGAGTACGACTACCGCCCTATCCTCTCCATACAACAAATCAGTAGACTGTAAAAATCATCTTAAATGGATTTTACATTTCAGGTGCCATTATTTGGACAAGGTATCATTTCGTTTGCCTGACTATCTAATTTCAACCCTTGCTGCTTGTACCTTTGGGCGAAAAAGATTATACTATAATTGATTTGTAAAATTCAAAGATAATAGTGGAGAACCATCATAATGAGTAAAATATTATTAGTAGAGGATAATCCGGATGCAGTAAAAAGGATAATCCGATATATCAATAAAATATTCGCTGAATTGGACGTGGTTTCTTTTCCCGAAGCAGGCGATGCCCTGCAATACGCAAAAGCGAACGATATTTCCTTGTTTATCCTCGATATTCAGTTAGAGGACTATAAAGGAACAAATTTAGCAAAGCAGCTCCGCGAATTGCCGGAATATAAATATACGCCGATCATTTTTGAAACGGCATTGGCAGGAGAAGAACTTTCAGCTTATCGAGATGTGAAGTGTTACAGTTTTCTTGTAAAGCCATTTGGCGAAGAAGAATTTGTAACGGCATTTCGTGACGCGTTGGGATTGTCTAAACAGATGAGCCAACAAGCAAAAACCATTCAGATTGAGCAAAAGCAATTTATCTTAGAATATGTTACACAGGATATTGCCTATATCGAAGCCTTTGGAAAAAAACTTGTGATCCATACCAGTAGCCGTCTGTCCGGCATCAAAGAAGATACGATTTCCGGGTACACTTTGTCTGGTTTATTGGCGTTGCTTGATGATCCAGCATTTGTTCAGTGCCATAAGAGTTATGCCGTGAACAAATCCCATATCGAGAAAATTGACAAATCTGGGCGGAAGATTTGTCTGAAAGGATTTACAGATACAATCCCCGTCGGAAATAAATATCAGGCCGAATTGTGGGGGTAAGCATGGACTTTCTAATGAATCTGATACAGTTGGGATTGGATGCGGGAATACTGGCTCTCTGCTGTGAAGTCGTTTTCCGGCAAAAAGCAGAAATAAAGGCAAAGGATTTTTTCGTTTTTCCTATTCTTCTTGTACTTTGTGTTGTGCCGAGAGTGGATTTCTCTATTGGCGCAAATATGACGGCATCTTTCCGCAGTGAAGGTTTTGAAATACTACCAGCAGACAATATTGTTGGATTGCTGTTTTTGATTTTTGCAGTATTGTTGTTGAGCAGTATTTTCTTCGGCTCCAAATCCAGCGGCACGGTTTTCTGCGGCACAATGGCGGCTTTCTCCGTTTTTCTGTTCGTCAAATGTCTGTGCGTGGTTCTTTTTGCTGTCTGCGGAGCTACGGATATTTTACTCCTGTTGGGTAGCCGTGCAGCGGCATTGTGCCTTATAGTTGTACTGGAGTTCACGCCGCTTTTCGGCTTAATCCATCAGCTCGTCCAAAGAAGCGATTTTACAATTTTGATCGTATCCACCAATATCGCTGTGCTTCTCATGACAGTGCTTTCGATTCTCTCTTTTGATGTGGATAGGCTTCTTGCCAACCTATGGATAATTAATATACTGATCCTTGCGGTACTGCTGCTGGACAGTATATTGCTGTTCCTACATCAGCGTCGAATTCAGGAGCAAAAGCGAATCCACATGATTGAGCAGTATGTGCCCATTGTAGAAGAATTGATCTCACAGGTTAGGGCAAGGCAGCATGAATTTAATAACCGGATGATGGCGATTGAAGCCGCCGTTACCTCTGCTGATACTATAGAAGAAGCCCGGAAAGAAGTGACGGCTCTCACGGGAAGTATTGGAATCAGTCTTAATGACAGGGAACTGCTCTCATGTGACAGCAAAATGATTGCCGGGATGCTGTTTGGAAAAATAAAGCAGGCAGAAGCGGCAAATCATCACATAGAATTATCTTTACATGGTCTTTTCAAGAAAACTGTCACCCCGGAAACAGAATGGATCGAGGTCATTGGGATTTTATTGGATAATGCAATCGAGGCTTCACCGAAAGGAAGTACAATTTTTTTATCCAGCAAGAAACAGGGGGATTTTCTGGAGTTGACAGTTTCCAATCCGGCTCCGCCACTGTCAAATACTGAATTTATGGCCTTGTTTGGAAAAGGCGTAACAACAAAGACGAATCGTGACGGCCACGGCTTTGGTCTGTATAACATCCTACGCATGACGGAACGGTATCATGGAAAAATCCTGACCCGCAACGAATCCATTTTAAATGAAAATTATGTTGTCTTTGGCGTACTCATGCCATAAAAAGGGGTATGAACGAGGGTTTTAAGGGAACGAAATTTATCTTGTTCCCTTAAAACCCTCTCTTGTTTCCAACCTATTGAAGCGCTTGAAAGCCTTCGATATACTGGAAAAAACAAAGAAAGGGATGAATGAAATATGATAGGCCTTGTGAGAAATGAGTGGAAAAAAGTTTTTCTGCCGGTGCTATTGACAACGGTTCTTCTGGCAATCGCCATGGGTGTGTTGTCCTGCACAATTTACCAAAACTATGTACTGCACTACGATTTAGAGGCATGGGAAGTTGGAACAGAACTGTTTTCTCTGCTTTATCCGCTGTTTGTTGTGGTGCCGCTATGCTGGAATTTGTATTACGAGCGCAAAAACAACTTCCTGCTCTATATCATGCCGCGAGTGAAAATTAAGAAGTACCTGACTGCCAAATGGATTGCATATGCGCTGGGAACCCTTTGTATTATTGTGATTCCTTATATACTATCTGCGGTGTTTGCCCTCTATGTGAAACCGCCAGTGGTTCCTTTTGTTGAAAATCCGTTTAGTCATATATTTGAAAACGCATTTATAAAGACCCCGCTGTTATATGCAGTTGCCCTGTCCCTTTGGAGAGGCATAGTCAGCCTTTTTGTAATGACCTTCGGATTTGTCCTCGCTTTATACTGCAAGAACATTTTTGTAATCCTTACCGGGCCGTTTATGTATTCCATTTTAGAAAATTTTGTCCTGGCTATTCTCTGCCTGGAGAGACTGCGGCTGGTCGTAGCTTTTGATCCCACAACAGTCAATCCAGAGGTCGTGTCAATCTTCTCTTTCTTCTTTGGCCCAATCGTTTTAAGCATTGTGATTGGCCTGACAGCGTTTCTCCTTTCTAAGAAAAATGCTATCGTAACCATTTAGGAGTCCGTTATGATTGCGCTTATCAGAAAGAATCTCCGTTTGTGGGGATATGGAAAGTCGCTTGCCCTATTTACCGGATGTATACTTTTTTCCATCAGCGGGAGGTTAAACGGAGGTATTGCATACGAGCGACACATCTTGTCGGCGGTATCAGACCATTACTATCTGACCTATTTTGTGCTGCCGATTGTACTGTTAAGCTGCTTTTCCTTTATTGATGACGATGGAGAGCCAGTAATCTTACGGTTTCAAAGTTACCATTCTTATTTTCTGAAAAAATGGATTGGGGTCGGTTTGATTGCAGTCATTCTGACGGCTGTTCAAACTGGGGCAATTCTTCTGTCTGGTATAGGATTACCTTTAGGCAACGAATGGAACCTTGCTGCGGGTGCAACGGAAGCCGAGTTATTTTCCACTCTGGAACAGCTTTTTGCCAGTCCCTTGCAGGCATTTGTCTGTTTTACCCTCTATCAGCTTATTGGAAGTTGGCTGATATTTGGAATCTGTATGTGGATTGGACATTTCACTGGGAGAAAGTGGACGATCCGAATTGTAATCGTTCTTTATGTCCTCTCGGCTGTGTGGATCAAGCTTCCGGCAATTCAAAATATTCCGCTGACGAGTTTTAATCATTTGCTGATTTTACACCACAATTTTGGAGAGCCGGCTCGTCCATGGAGTACAGGATTCACGCTGCTGCTATTCATGCTGACAATTATGTTTTCTGTACGGTTCGCATGGCGGGGGCATTTGCCCCAACTTCGCCTGAAATGTCACGGTATTGCCGCGTACTATTCCTATGAGCTGATGACGAAACGCAATATTCTGATTCTTCTGGCCGTTGTGGTTGGAATTACGCTTTATAAAGGGCTGGGATATGGCGCCGCAGAATCCGACGCAGAATGGATATATTCGCTGTTTGCGGGACACGGAACAGGATATTTTCAGGTGTTCCCATTTCTGGAAATGCTTATTACCAGCGGTGTACCGCTATACCTGCTGGCAGCTTTTGTGGAACATACGGTAAACGGACAATCTATTTTTATTTCTGTGCGTGCAAAAAGCCGTAGACATTTAGTGAAGGGGATCTTATCAGTCAGTACAAAATTTCTCATAATATATGCATTCTTTTGGCTTATGGCTGGCCTTATAGGGGCATCCCTATTCAGCACTGGATTAACAATCGTTTCTTTCAGGCTTATGCTCTATGCGGTTTTAATGAAGTGCCTTGATATATTGGTGCAATATCTGATTGTGCTCGGCATCTACATTGCCACAAGACAAGTTACAATCGGTTTCCTTGTGTTAGTGGCGGGAAATCTGCTCTGTATCCTTCCGGGGAATTGGGTAGCTTATTCGCCCTTTGGCCTTTCCAGCCTGACAAGAATTTCTGTTGTGGAACCGGGAATTGGAATTTCCGCTGTGTCCGCCTTTGGTATAGAGGCCGCTATTTTAACGCTGATGATTGCAGGAATCCTTATGTGGGGCTACAAGAAAATATTGAATTAGGAGGACAGAATATGAGTTCATATATTGAAGTAAGAAATGTATCAAAAAGTTTTAGCGGCAGGGCAATTCTTCAGAATATTTCCCTGTCTGTAGAACAGGGAACAACTGTTGGTTTGGTTGGCGCTAACGGCAGCGGAAAGTCGGTGCTGTTCAAGATTATATGCGGCTTTGAGAAGCCAGATCAGGGCAGCGTATATGTGCGTGGCAGGCAGATTGGCAAAAATGGTCGTGACTTCCCCGCAGACATGGGTGTATTTATCAATTCCCCTGGCTTTATCGGTATTTACAGTGGCTTTCAAAACCTGAAATTTCTTGCGGACATTCAAGGGAAAATTGGAGAGAAAGAAATTCGGCAGACCATGACCAAAGTGGGGCTTGACCCCGATAACAAAGCGAAAGTAGACAATTATTCTCTTGGCATGAAGCAGAAATTGGGGCTTGCACAGGCGATTATGGAGGGGCAGGATATTCTGATTTTGGATGAGCCTTTTAACGCATTGGACTACAAAACCTATGAGGATGTAAAGGCCATCATCCGTATGCTGAAAGCGGAAGGCAAGACCATTTTTCTGACTTCACACCATTATAAGGATATTGAGCAGTTATGCGATCAGGTGTATTCGCTTGAAGATTGTCAGCTTCTGCCGATTACAGAAGAAATCGCGGCGCGGTATCGAGAAATGGATTAGCCTGCAAAAGTATATTGAACATACCGGTTGCCGCCCTGGGCAGCGTGAAGTCCAAGCTGCTGAAAAGCTTGTCGTAAAACATGGCGGCGCTTTGGGATGTAAACAGCGTCACATCCTGAATGATTTCCTGTCGGTAGATAGCGGCCAGCCCCTTTCCGGTTGGTTTACTCTCAAGTCAAAAAGGGGCTCCGCTTTCTATACCATATGAGTGATTTTCGGTTTCAGCCATGGCCGGGAACCATTGCAATTACTGCACTTCTTGCGTTTTGCTCATGGCTGATACGGAGAAATTAGGAACCGAATTATCGCGCGGGGTGGAGATGATAACGAACTATAAAATTCTGCGTACATATTTATTGGGTGTTGTACTAACATGGAAAAATTCCAACTATACAGAACCAACAGGGGATGCTAAACTGAGAGTGTATTTCAGGGCGAAGTAAGTTAGGGCGGAGTAAGTTAGGAAAGAAAGAGTGGAAAGGAGGTAGTATGCCCTTTGCACAGCTCATGGCGGTTTTACCGCTTAGAGATGTGGCATGCTCCTTGCGAGTACCGTCGAACTCAAACGACTTGAAATGTAATAAGGACGAGAATGAAACCGTAATTGCTCATAGGAGTGATTGCGGTCTTTTTTTGTTTCGTCAAAAGAAAGGAGTCAGGCAATGAATGTCCAATAGCAAGCTGATCGAGCTGAGTTACTATGACCCATCCGCACAGGTGCGTTTGTCGGCCTATGCGGATACGCTGGTACTCGACCACGATCAAAACGGCAGCATCATCAGTGCCATCCGCTTCGGCGGCTATCCCGAAATGGTGCGGGCAATGGCAGATGCCATCTACGGCGGCGCGACGATAGAAGCCGCCCAAAACGACACGACCCGAATGCTCCAAAGCAGCCTCAAAAGTTATCAGCGGCAGATCACGCACGATGGGATCTACGCCGTGGCAACATTGATGGCTGCGGACACCGTACAGGAGGATGACAGAAGCGGCAAGCATGAAAAAGACGAGGATACAAACCTCGTAGATACGGAGCAGATGGAGCTGCAGCCCCGCAGGTGCTACATCTTCTGTCCTGCCAGGGATCAAAAGCGGCTCTTTGAGGAACTGGATCACAAAACGGCAGCGCCGCTGATCCCGGAATTTCAGGATTATGTGCTCAGCAGTTTGCGCCAACGGGGAGATCTCCGGCAACTGGAGGTCATTTCCCTGAAAGAGCGGATGGACGCATGGGTGCTGGATCTGAAGCCGCAGGATCAGAATGTGGTGGAGGTGCTGGAGCAGGGCTTGCAGAGCGGAGCCATCCAGATCCCCGGGGCAGTCCCCAATATGCCAGACGGTTTTGAGAATGTGGAAAATGTCACAGGCTATCTCAATACATTTGGCGTTACCGTAGCTGACCGTATCCGCAATCAGTTCATGCCCCTTTTTGATCCTGCCAAGGAACCGCTTTCCGATGAAGTGCTCGCTATCAACGACTGCATCATGAGCCGTGTGGGATATTCTCTCTACGATGCGCAGCTTGCGGTGGCAGAAGCCGTCAAGCGGCAGCTTGCGCGTAAGCGTGTGGCGCTCATTATCGCAGAATGCGGTAGCGGCAAAACGAAGATCGGTTCGACTGCTCTTGGTGCTTTGCACGGGCTATGGGCCGCTCAGAAGAGGAAAGGCGGCGGGAAATCTTTCGGCATCGTCATGTGTCCCTCCCATGTCACACAAAAGTGGGTGCGGGAGATTGGAGAAACGCTCCCGGATACCTACGGCATGGTGGTGCGCACGATTCAGGATCTCAACCGTCTGTATGCGATGTACGAGGAGGGCGACAAAAGTGTATTTGCTGTTTTTTCCAAGGAGCAGGCGCGGGATGGCTATATGCGTTACCCCGCCGTGCGTTGGAATCGACACAGACGCGCGTTTCTCTGCCCAGACTGCGACGGTGTGATCGAAATGGAGATCAGCGAGGACGGCAGCCGCTATACGGTGCCGGCCGACCAGTTCTTTTTTCAGAAGGAGCACAAGAAAAATCACACCTGTCCCCATTGCGGTACGCCGCTATGGTCTGCGGTCAATCCGGATAAGCGGATCGACTGGGTGAAGATCGGAGAATACGGATGGGTCTACCGCTACGGCGCGCAGGCACATCTGCATCGTACCAAAAACGAGCGTGTTCTCGATCAGCTCACTGAGATCGCCCAAAATCCGGATGCATTCTACCCGATCCGCGGAGCGCACCGGCGGTTTCCCCTGAGTACCTACATCAAGAAAAAGCTGCGCGGGCGCATCGACGGCTTCCTCTGCGATGAGCTGCACGAGTACAACAACAATAGCGGGCAGGGCGATGCCATGGCAGAGCTGTACGGCGCGTCCAGGTGTTTTGTCGGAATGACGGCAACGCTTATCAACGGCTATTCCTCCGGCATTTTTCACCTGCTCTACCGTATCGTCCCCGGGCTGATGCTCAAGGATGGCAAACGCTACAAAAGCCCCGGTGATTTCGATGCGGAGTACGGCGTGGTAGAAAATACCTATGAGGTACAGGATGCGGAGTACAATTCCAATAGGCGCACCAGTAAGCGCAGAACAAAGTCAAAGCAGCTGCCCGGCGTATCGCCGCTGGTATTTTCCCGTTTCCTGCTGGAATACACGGCATTTCTCTCCCTCTCCGACATGGGCAAAGACCTGCCGGACTACGAAGAGATCCCCGTACCGCTGGAGATGCCGGAGGATGTACGCACGGCCTATAAAGAGGCGGAACACGAATTGCAGAAAGTCCTGCGCACAGACCGGAAGGCGGCGCAGAAGATCCTGTCCACCTATCTCAATTTGCTGACGGTCTACCCGGACCAGCCCTACGATCAAGCGGAGGTAGTGCATCCCATAAACGGAATGCCCATTGTAACGCCAAAGAACTGCGGCGATTTTTCCCGTCTGCTTCCCAAGGAGGAACGGGTATTGGAGCTGGTGCGGCAGAAGGCGGCAAACGGAGAGCGCGTGCTCATCTATACCAGTTGGACGCGCACGGATTCACAGAAAAAGCTCCAGAAGCTTCTTTGCTCGGAAGGTTATCGGACAGAGATCCTGACGCCGCAGATCGCTACGGATAAGCGGGAGGACTGGGTCAACAAGCGTGTCAAGAACGGTTTGCAGGTGCTCATTACCAACCCGCGCTGCGTGGAAACCGGCCTTGACCTCAATGCCTTTACCACCATTATCTTCTACTCCATGGGCTATAACCTCTTTACGCTGCGGCAGGCATCCCGCCGGTCGTGGCGGATCAATCAGACCGCCCCCAGAGTGGAGGTATATATGCTCTACTACGCCGATACCATGCAGGCAAAGGCCATGAAGCTGATGGCCTCCAAGTTGGCGGTAGCAGGCATCATCGAGGGGACATTTTCTGAAGAGGGCCTTGCGGCCATGAGTGATGTAAAGGATCTGACCTCACAGATGGCAAAGGAGCTGGCGCTGGGAATCCGGGATAATGTGGAGGATATTGCGGCGGCCTTTCGGAAAATGGCGGTCATTAACCCGGAGCGGAAAAAGAACATCGCAGCTGCGCAGCTGAAAGAGACTGCGGCAGAAGAACAAAAGGCACCCGCAGCCAAGGATTCCTTCGGCGTGCGCACGGCGCAGGCGCAAGTGCGTCAGGCACTTTATGAAGGGCTGCTTGCCAGGACTGCGGAAGAACAGAAGAAACGGAAGTCGAAGAAGGCAGAGGTGGATGAAAACCAGCTGTCGATCTTCGGCTTTGCTGCGTAAAGGAGGAGATTATTTGAATGTAACGATCAATCGGGCGGAAATGCTGAGCGCCATCAAGCGTGCATCAGCCATCGCACCGGCGGATTCGCCGTTGGACGTGCTCCAGGGCGTTTTGCTGGAGGCGGATGCCGCCGCAGGAAAGCTCACCGTCACCTCGACTAATCTGGAAGCGGCACTGGAGGAAAAGCTCCCCTGTACCGTTCAGGAGAATGGGGCGCTGGTATTTGGCGCGAAGATGCTTGCAGAAATGCTCTCACGGCTGCCGCAGGATGCCGTGCAGCTCTGCCGGACGGAAAATCAGGGGCGCATGACGCTCAGAAGCGGAGACGCCTGCTATGAAGTGGATGTATGGGAGCGAGGCGCTTTTCCAAAACCGGATCTTCCTTTTCCGGAGGATACCGTCAAACTCAGCGGGATTCCCGCTATGGCGCAGCACACCGTATTTGCAACCGCACAGGATAACAGCAAGCCGCTTCTCAAGTGCGTCAATCTCATGTTTACCAGCACGGGACTGCGCGCGGCCGGCAGCAACGGAAACTGTATCGTGACGGCCAGAGGCGACAATCAGAGCACGGGGGATGTGAGCCTGCTCATCCCCGCCGCCTCGCTTGGAAAGCTCTCGAATATGTGCCAGGACAAGGATGAATTCCGCGTCGGCACCACGGGAAAGAGCATCGTCTTTTTCCGCGAGAACTTCCTTTTCAGCGCGCGGCTCATGGAGGGCGGCTACATCGATACGGATCAGTTGGTAGGCAGCATCCGGAATGCGTTTACCGTGCTGACGGATATTCACGACATGAGAGCGGCGCTCTCGTCCGTCCTAAGCATTGGCACCGGAAACCGGGTGAAGCTGAGCTTTCAGGATCAGCGCCTTGTATTCCAATGCGCAGGCGATTGCGTCAGCGCATCGGCACCCATTGAGGTAATTGCATTGACCGGCGCTCCTGCGGGGGACTACTGGTTCAACGCAAAGCAGCTTGTCACCTGCCTGAAAGCCTTGAGCGGCACGGTCACGCTGGGGATCGCGCAGGGCGGAATGCTGACGCTTGCCACGCAGGATGCTTACTATCTGCAAAACGCCATGCGGCCGGAAACACAGAAGAAAACTCAAAAAGCCGCGCAGCCAGCTGCTGCGAAAGCGGCGTAAGGAGGGATGCCTTTGGTAGAGATTCCGACGATCTGCCGCTATTGCGGCGGCGCAGTCCATCTTGTTCCCGCAGCAAAGGTGTATGGCCCCGCGGCGGCAAAAAGACTGGGCTTGGAACGCGAGAAATTTTATCAATGTCAGAACTGCAATGCCCGTGTGGGCTGTCATAAGGGCAGCGCGCGGCCGCTGGGCAATCTTGCCAACGAAGCCCTTCGCATGAAGCGGATGGAGACCCATCAGATCTTTGACAGCTTCTGGAAAGAGCGGGGAATGAGCAGAACGCAGGGCTATAAGTGGATGGCAAAGAAGCTGAGACTCTCTGAAGAGCTTGCCCACATCGGAGGCTTTGAGATGGATCGGTGCCAGAAGCTGATCCGGCTATGCGAAAAGGAACGAAACAAAGAGAAAAAGAAGGAGACAGCATAAATGTGTGAGAGAACATATTGCCGGCATGAGCATGAGAGACTTTGCTCGTGTCCGCCGGTCACTTGCAGGGATGCCCTTGGAATGGCCGCGCATTTGGCGGAGAACATGGAGCAAGTCCAATGGAGCCTGACCTACAACAGCCTGAAGGACATAAAGCCCTATCAGCTGTGTCTGGTCGGGAAATGCAGGATCTGCGGCGGGCGGCTGTGCATGGAGCAAAGGCCCGTTGAGGCGGATAGCACTGACGGTTTCCTTGCTGCGGTATACCGGCATTTATACCATTTTCACCGCTCCATCGGTCAGTGCTTGCCTCGCGCGGCGTTTCGCACAAAGTTTGTAGAGATGTTCCGTAAGGAAGACCGTGCCGCTATTGAAGATTGGCTGGCACTGCCTGAGAACAGTCATGTGGCGAGAATGTACCGCAGAAGCGTGAAGGGCGCCTATACCATCGTCCATTCCTGGGCCGATGCGGATCAGGGCGAGTTTCCCTCTCCATCGGGCGTGGCCACATTCACGGACAGAGAAAAGGCTCGTGCAGAGCTGAATCGTCTGGTGACCGAAGAAAAGGAAAACATGGAAATTCCGTTTTCCAAGGAACTGTACCGTGAGGAGTACGGCAATGATTTCTGGGAGGCCTACCGGGACGGCTATGCCGCCGGTTGGTTTACCCGCTATGAGATCATCGAAAGTCCGCTGTACGCAGAAAATATCGAAGAAAAAGGAGGTGCGGCTGATGATGCTGCGAAAACCGACCTGCGCTGATTGCCCACATAATCTCCAATACATGGAAAGATTGCCGATCAAGAAAAAGGGCGTCACCATGCACTTGGGGGAGCGTTTCTGTGTTGCGGGAAAGCGCGCGAGGAAATTCAAACGCAGTGATCCCAAAACCTATGTGCCAAGCTGGTGTCCCAGACTCAAGGCTCCCTGTGAGCTGCGGATCTATGGCCTCAAGAATCAGCGTGAATGGAGGATGCATCGCAGTATGTGCGCGTATCTGGGCGAGGATACTTCGCCATCTGCATTCCGCTATGCGGTGCGCTATGAAGGACATACCGATCTGGCGCCGTATGAGTTTTTCGAGTGCTGCAATGAAAAATCGGATGATGAGATTTTGGGTGCAGCAGTCCAGCACTACGATGTTGTGGAAATCGACGACGGTATCAAGCCTGCCTTTTTCTACAAAACGGAGCATGGCTATGAGCTTTTATTCTCGTTTGATGCCAAGACTGCCAAGAAGAATATCAGGGAGGAAATTGATTGAAGGAAACTGTAAAAAGCTGCAGCAACTGCCGATATTCCTATGATCTGCCGAGCAATCGCGGACCGATGGCAAAAACGCAGTACTGTAGAAACAAGAACTATAATTCCGTGAACTATACCACCAAAATGTTGCTGGAGGACTGGGACCAAGGCCACTGCCGCTTTTGGGCGTCCATACCAGAGGAAGGAAACGACAATGAAAAATAATTACTCAATCGCTCAGCGCAACGCCATTGTGGAAGCAAATCTTTGGTGCATCGACAGTGTGATCCGTCAGAATCGCCCGCTCATGAGAGCGGCTCGGTTGGAATATGACGATGTGTACCAGCAGCTTGCCCTGCGGCTTATCAAGGCTGTGGCGGGCTATGACCCGGAAAAGGGACGCCTGGAGCAGCACATTTTCGCCCAGCTCAAGTATGAGCTTCTTAGCTGCAGATCGGCCTACCGGCTCTGCGGTATGACCGGCACACCGCACTCGTTCCGAAAGAGCCATATCATTTCCATCGACGCGCTCTCTGAGGACAGCAGCCTCTATGAAGAGGCGCTGGCGGCGTAAGGAGGCACGGAAATGACGCTGAGAGATAAGATGCTGGCGGTCATTGCGGATACCAATGATAGCGTAGCTGAACGGGAGGAATTGGTGGAGATGATCGCCATTGCCCTGCTGACGCGAAAAAACCTGTTTGTTCTGGGTGAGCCGGGACAGGCCAAGAGCTATGCCATCAACCTGTTCCGTCGGCACATCACCGGTGCGCGGCAGTTTGAGCGGCTTCTTTCCAAGCAGAGCGATGAAGAACAGCTTTTCGGCCGTGTTGATCTTGCGAGTCTGCTGCCGGGCTCTGTGCCGCCGACCGTGCTGGAGCAGGACGCAACCTATCAAAACCAGCGCTTCAACCTGCGTGTCCTCGTCGAGGGCATCGGCTCCATGAAGGACGAGCCCGCAACATGGGAAAAGCTCAAGAGCGGCACCGAAAAGCTGGAGCTTTATCGTGCAGCGCTCTCGGCGCTTCACAAAAGCGAGCCCACGGTGCAGACAGCCGGCAAAATTCCAGAGGCCGATATCGTATTGCTGGATGAGATCTTCAAGTGCAACGACGGCGTGCTGAACTCACTGCTCACCGCCCTCAATGAGCGGAAATACACCAACGAGGGACGTACCTATCCCATTCCGGTCATTTCTTTCTTTGCAGCCTCCAATGAGATCCCTAATTTCAATGACCCGCAGGAAAAGATCCTGGAGGCGCTGTATGACCGCCTGGAACTGAAGGTCGTGACGGCCAATATGGAGGATCGGGGCACGCGCCTTGCCGTTTTGAAGAATAAGCAAACCGGCGCCTTCGGACAGATCTCCGCCACAATCACGTTGGAGGAATTGCGGCAAATGCAGCAGGAAGTCGCGTCGATCCTCGTTCCCGACGCCATCAACGAGTTGGCTGACGATATCCTCTGCGAGCTTCGTAAGGATATGGCGGTGTCGGACCGAAAGTATCTGGGCTATTATCCCATCGCGCAGGCCAAGGCATGGCTTTCCGGCCATGACAAGGTAGAATCCTGTGACCTTCTGGCGCTGAAGAATTATCTCTGGCGCCTGCCCTCAGACCGTGAAAAGGTGGAAGCGGTGCTCACCCGCCTGTGTGTCAACCCCATGCAGGATAAGGTCAACAATATCCGCGGTATGGCGTTGGAATCCCAGGAGGAATTTGACGCTGCGCTGGGGGATGGAAGCAAGGCCGATACTGTGCGCAAGGCATTTATCAAGCTGCGCGGTGAATTGACGCATCTTTATCAGATGCAGTGCAGCCTTCGCACGGCGGCGCAGTCTGACAGCGAGATTGCGCTGGTGGATGACCTCTTGGCTGATTTGGAGAAGATCAGCCGCAAGGCCCACGAGCAGACACATTTTACTTATACGACGCTGGAAGAGATCGCAGCGTTAAATTAAAAAATATTGGAGGAATCACGATGCTGAACAAGATCATTCTTATGGGAAGACTCACGCGCGATCCTGAACTGCGCAGGACGGAGAGCGGTACCGCCGTTTGTTCGTTTTCAATCGCGGTGGATCGGGACTTCAAGTCCAAAAACGGGGAAAAGGAGACGGACTTTATTGATATCGTTTCTTGGCGCGCCACGGCGGAGTTTGTGAGCAAGTATTTCACAAAAGGCCGCATGGCCGTTGTGGAGGGCCGGCTCCAGATCCGCGACTGGACGGACAAGGAAGGCGGCAAGCGCCGCAGTGCCGAAGTCATTGCAGACAATGTCTACTTCGGAGACTCCAAGCCGAAAGACGGCGGTGAGGAGGATGATATTCCTGCCTATACCGGAGCACCCGACAGCTTTGCCGTGCCGGACGGCTTTACACCAGACTTTGGCGGTGAATCCGGGGAAATGCCCTTTTAAGAGCACCAAATAAGCGAGGGAGGGTATCAGCCCTCCCTCATATAAAGGATAAGAGGAGAAAACAAAATGAGCATTGTTTTTACGGAAGTACGGATCGAAGACCGTGATGGCGTGGAGCTTTCCTTTATGGAGGGCGGTTGTTTGGATGAATTTGATATCCGCGAGCTTTTGAAGCACGACCAGCCCTTCCGCGATATGTGGGACGCAGTAGGCAGCGACGCAAGGATCGCCGTCCAGCAGTATCGTTTCCGGGGCGGCAAACAGGGAGAAGAATTGGGTGACGAAAACCACTTCGCCCTGATGCGCGCGTATGATCGCGCACTCTCAGACGAGGACGGATCTACTTTTGTCGAACGGGACGATGTAGACTGGCTGGATGACTTTGAACTCACCAAGGACGATCTTGCAGACGGTAAGTGACAAACTCGCATTGATAGGGGAGCGTTTTATATGGAAACGAGTATTCTTAGCGCCTATTCCAAGAATGAATGCCAGAAGTATTTTGACTATCTGGAGCAGCTGCGTCAAAGCGGCGAAACCAATATGTACGGAGCTGCGTCATACTTGCAGGAAGAATTTCCGGAGCTGCGATATGCGCCGGAACGGGCAAAAGAGATCCTGCTGGCGTGGTTTGGCACATTTGAGAAGGGAGAGAATGAGAAATGCTGAAGCCCTACCGGACGGTTCAGGATGTTCTTTCCTCTCCGTGGGCGCAGGTGCAGAGAGCAAAAAGCAGTTCGCAGCAGACAGACCGCGTGCTGCGTTCCACCAAACTGGAGGATAGCATTTACCGGGATCTGCGCATGGAGGATACAGGTATGGACGAGATCGAGAACAGCGCAGGCGAAAAGCTGCGCTCTTTTCCGGCGCTCTCGCGGGATATTTTCCAGTCCTTTTACTCCCTGATGCCCCGGCGCAACACAGAAGATGATCTTTCAGTGGCGGCGCGGAAGATCAACATGCCGATTCTGGAGCACATCACCCAAAGCGAAGACTACCCTAC
>OICB01000294.1_pt1 | contig 31724 bp, 32 predicted proteins | sample 1581121 | NCBI WGS metagenome assembly OICB01 (sample SAMEA3882544, study PRJEB24775) | human gut metagenome | biome: human-associated habitat; feature: intestine environment; material: feces | place: Netherlands | collected 2009/2010 | reverse complement strand
TTGGCAAGGTCGATCACGTTGATGACATCGGCACTTTGCATTGTATCTTTGACAATGGGAGAACGCTCGGCGTGATCCCAGGCGTGGACGATTTTCACGTTATCAGAGAAGGATCGGAACAAACCGAGGAAGAAGAAATGAATATGTTAATGTAACGGTCAAGTTAAGAAAGCTTGGCCGTTTTTTTTATTGAGGAAAGGAACGTGGTAAATGATAAAATATTTCGATATCTTTGCAGGTATCGGCGGATTTCGCTCAGGACTTGAAAAAGCAGGCGGCTTTGAGTGCGTCGGTTACTGCGAGATAGATAAGTATGCAAAGAAAGCATACGAAACGTTGTATGATACGGAAAACGAGGTGTATTACGATGACGCAAGAAAAATTGACCCAAACGAACTGCCCGATCTCGACCTTATATGCGGAGGATTCCCTTGTCAAAGCTTTTCAATCGCTGGAAAAAGGGGCGGCTTTGACGATGCAAGAGGAACTCTCTTCTTTGAAATTGCCAGAATTGCCGCCGTCAAAAAACCTAAATATCTGCTGCTTGAGAATGTTCCCGGACTGTTATCGCATGACGGCGGCAGGACGTTTGCGACCATCCTCGGTACATTGGATGAACTGGGGTACGATGTCGCATGGCAGGTGCTTAACAGCGCAAATTTTGGAGTTGCCCAGTCAAGAAAAAGAGTGTTCATTGTCGGATTTCATAGAGAAAAGTGTTCCGGAAAAGTATTGTCTTTCACAGACGCAAATCCAAAAACTCTTGTCAAAAGAATTTCAGGCAGAGAGGGAAACAGGGTATATTCAGCCGACGGACTGAGCATAACCCTTACAAGTCAAGCTGGCGGATTCGGCGGAAAAACAGGTCTTTATGAGATAATCGGCCTGCCGATAAAATCAAAAACTAAGTCAGGCTATCAGATCGCTCTGCCCGGTGACAGCATTGACCTTGCATATCCAAATATGAATTCAAGGAGAGGACGAGTGGGCAAGGAGATAGCTCATACCCTTACAACAAGCTGTAATCAGGGATATTACGCATTTGGGATAGATATGAATCCTGAGCCGAAAGTCACAGAGCTTGCAAGATGTATAACCGCAAGGCAGGACAGCGGTATCGGTCATCACAAAGGCGAAAAATCCGGAGTTGTCCTCATAACAGACCCGATAGCCGTGCTTGATCCTGCAAAAGTAGAAACAAGACAGCAAGGCCGAAGATTTAAACTTCCAAACGAGCCTATGTTTACTTTGACCGTTACCGACAGACACGGCGTTGTGTACTGCGGATATATCAGAAAGCTTATGCCGCTAGAATGTTGGCGGCTGCAGGGCTTTACAGATGAGCAGTTTGAAAGGGTGAAAGCCACAGGAATGTCCGATGCACAGCTTTACAAACAGGCAGGAAATGCGGTGACAACTAATGTTATTGAGGCTCTGGCAAAGTATATTTTAGATATCGAAAAGGAGAATACAAATGGATAATATGGTGAAAACATTTGTGAATGAGGAGTTTGGCTCGGTGAGAACTATCGAGGAAAACGGGAAAATACTTTTCTGCGGCTCTGATGTTGCAAAGGCATTAGGGTACAGAAGGCCAAAAGATGCGATAAATGCTCATTGTAAGGGGGCTGTAAAACGCCGCCTCCTTACAAATGGCGGTACACAGGAAATGAAAATGATATCCGAAGGTGATGTTTACCGCCTTATATCCCACTCCAGACTTCCCTCTGCTGAAAAATTTGAAAGCTGGATATTTGATGATGTCCTTCCAACTATCCGCAGAACAGGCGGCTATGTTTCAAACGAAGAAATGTTTATTGAAAACTACCTGCCCTTCCTCGACGAACCGTACAAAAATCTTTTCCGTCTGCAAATGACGTTTATCAGCAAATTGAATGAACGGATCAGAAATGATAAGCCTCTCGTGGATTTTGCTCTGCACGTTGCCGACAGCGAGGATCTCATAGATATGAATGCTATGGCAAAGCTTGCGGCTGATAAAAATTTCAATATCGGCAGAACAAGACTGTTTCGCTGGCTGAAAGAAATGGGAGTGCTTATGTCAAACAATCTGCCGTATCAGAGATATATTGACCGCAGATATTTTGTTGTAAAAGAGTCGGTGTTCGAGGTCGAGGGTATGAAAAAGACTTATCGGCAGACGTTTGTGACGGGAAATGGTCAGCTTTTTATCATAGGTCTGCTGAAAAAATATTACGGGAAGGAGATGTCGTGATGTCAAAAAAGCCAAAATGTCCGCTGATAGGTCAGGACGGAAATATATTCAATCTTATGGGCATAGCCTCAAAAACGCTGAAAAGGAACGGAATGTATGATGAGGCGCTGAGTATTATTGACGAGTACGTGGAAATTACTTCGGTTGATGAGGAAGAAACCGAAGATTTTGAAATTGAGATGATGTAAATGACGTATTTGTTCATTGGAATGATGATAGGCGGTATCATCGGAACAACGATAGGTTCTCTTGCCGTGGCTTTTAAGTCTGCTGAAAAAGAGATCGCACGTCTTGATAAGGAGGTCAAAGATGCACACAAACAAAGTAAAAGCGAAAGTTGACTTCAAGTTCTGTATGGGTAATATCCCTGCAATGCTGAGAGCAACAAAGCCTGTGCTTTCGGAAAAGCAATACAAGGAGCTGTGTAATGAGGTCAACCAAGCAGAAGGCTACCTTGAACAGAAACGCATAATATTCAGCTATGTTGACCCGATAATCAAGGGCTGAAAACAGCGTAAAATCTAATATTTATTAAGGTCGTTTTGCCAACAGCAGATCAAAAATCTGGTGCTTGCAAAGCGACTTTTCTGCTGTTGGTTCTAACGGCAGAAAGGAAAAACATGAACAGTTTTATGTCATGGGTAGGTGGAAAGAAGAATCTTCGCGACGAAGTGCTTGCAAGATTTCCGCCTTACTATGAAAGATATATCGAGGTGTTCGGCGGTGCAGGCTGGGTGCTTTTTCACAAGCCGCCCGGTGCAGATTTTGAGGTGTATAATGACTTTAATTCAAATCTTGCAAATCTGTACCGCTGCGTTCGTGATAAACCTGCAAAGCTGAAATACAAGCTTAGGTATGTGCTTGATTCAAGAGAAGATTTTGAATACTTAGCTATACTTCACAAACGTGGTATTTTGCCTAGGCTTTATGACGTTGACAGAGCGGCTAAGTTTTATCAGCTTATACGTTACAGCTATGCAAGCGGTCTTGACAGCTTTGGAAGTCAGCCGCATTCGATGTGGTCTGATTTTCCGATGATTGATCTTGCGGCTAGGCGTTTGCAGAAGGTCGTTATCGAAAACAAGGATTTTGAAAAGCTGATTAAGCAGTACGATAGACCCGTCAGCTTTTTTTACTGCGATCCGCCGTATTTTGCTACAGAGAATTACTACAAGGACGTGGGATTTACGGCAAAGGATCATATCAGACTGCGTGATACACTTTTAGAGATCAAAGGCAAGTTCTTGGTTTCATACAATGACTGTCCGGAGATAAGGGAGATATGGGACAAGCCTAATATCCACATTGAGGAGATAAGCAGACTTAACAACTTAGCACAGCGTTATGACGCAGGCTGTCAGTACGGCGAACTGCTTATCTCAAATTATGACACAAGCGAACGTGCGAAAGCTATCAAACAGCTTTCACTTTTTGATTAGGAGGTTTTTATGAAAAAGATAATATTGGCACAGGTTTTAACGGCAAAAGGCAAAACAGAATTTTCTGGGCTTTATGACAGGCACGGAAATGCTGTAACGGTGGAGGTCGAACGTGACAGCAGCGGTGTTTCACTTATCGTATGGCAAGACGAACAGAAAAAGCAGCATTTTGACTGTGGGATATCCGAAGAAGAGATACAGCGTACCTGTGCGATGTTTGATGACTGCGGCGATTGTCCGCTGAAAGAGTATTGTGAAAGTGAGGCAAAAGAATGAGGATACTTGTGTTTGAACCTCTGAAAGAACCGTATGTAAGGGATATTGAGGATGATATCCATGCCATGCAGGAAATTGTGGGCGGCAGCATCGAGCCAATATATTTCGAACCAAAAAACAACGCACTTTGCTGGTGCAATGATGAGTTTCTGCTGAACGGTTCAAAGCCTAACAGGATAGTTGGAAATACACTTGTTCACGGCACTTTCTATATTTCGGGCAATTATCGTAACGAATACGGTGAGTGGGATTCCTGTTCACTTACCGATGAACAGATAGAAAAGTACAAGCAGCAGTTTGATCATATCATAGTTGATCTGCACGGTATCGGGCTGGTTGCTGTGAGAGAAACAAAGCCGGAAGTGATCCAACCGGAAGAAACAGAATTTGAGCAGACATTGTAAAAAGCAAAAGGAGAATGATAAATGATAAAAAATAGAATATTAAAGAAACTCAGCGCAGGGTTCATGGCAGGACTCTGTGCTTTTTCTATGTTCGGTTCATCTATGAGCGGAGCAATCACAGCAAGTGCCGCAAGCACACCTATGGAAAACCTGGCATTCCCGTCAGCGGATACGGTGATCGCAAAGGCGGCGACCTTGCTGGGTACGCCGTATACCTTTGGTAACAAGGGGTATTGGTATGCGTATGATCAGGGTCAGTACACTCCGCTGTCGGTCGAAACAATAAATAATCTCGGCATTGACTGTTCGGGTCTTGTGTACTATACTCTTACGCAGCTTGGATACAAAACATCGGGGTTCAGTTGGAACAACCCTGTGCCTGTTGATACAGATCATTGGCTTACAGTCAATGATAACTGCACCATAACTTACGACGGAAAGACTTCAAAGGTCGAAGTCGAAAAGAAAAACATCAAGACAACGGACCGCCCGTATTGGGAGTGTGCTGACGGTTCGGTTATTACAGCAGGTTCTGTGGTGGTCGCTCAGAATCCGGTTGGTGAGGATCACGCTTGGATATATATGGGCGAATTTGATTCAAGAAACGATGTAATAAGCTACCTTAAGTCTATCGGCGTTTCGGAAAGTCTTATCAATTCCAGAACAGTCGGGGACGGCACAGGCACAGGAGGTACACACTGGAGAATCGAATCAAGCGGTTCTGAGGGCGTTGTTATCAACAACAAGACTGACGGTAAGACTGCTACCGCTATGAATATGTCGGCGTTCAGGATAACAAAAAATGATGTGAAATTTGAAATAACTAAGGTTCTTGCTTCAGACAGAACGGTTAAGATTTCAGGCACAAGCAAGGTGGACGGCACGGTTGCAAAATACGGAGTATATACCGATAAGGCTTGTAAAAACAAGGTCGGCGAGATCACTATCGGCAAGGACGGAACAGGTTCCATTCAGTTACCTGAAAAGCAGTATTACGTTAAGGAGATCTCCGCACCGACAGGTTACAGTATCTCTGAAGAAGTGTTCGCATTAAAGGCTGACGAAAATATATTTGTGACCGAAGATTTTACGAGAGGCAAAATTAAGGTCAATAAGACCGCCGATGACGGGATCGTAAGCGGCAGAGAGTTCAAGGTCACAGGAAACGACGGCAGCAGTTACACCAAGAAAACCAATGCAAACGGCGTTGCCGAATTTAGCGGATTAAAGGTATACAACACATCTACGGGCAAATCGATCACCTACACCGTATCCGAGATCAATGTAGATACAAGATACGAAGTTCCTAAGGCTCAGAATGTTACGCTGACAAGCGGAGATGTTGATCTGACTGTGAATGTGAAGTTCAACAATCAGCTTAAAACGGGTTCAATAAAGATAAATAAGCAGTCCGAGGACAATCAGAACGGCGACAGAGAGTTCACTATTACGGGCAACGGTAAGACCTACACAATAAAAACAGGTTCGGACGGTATTGCAATCCTTTCCGATATTCCTGTTTACAACAGCAATAATGAGAAGATCGTGTACACCATTTCCGAGAAAAATGTTCCAATAAGATATGTAGTTCCTGCAGAGCAAACTGCAACCCTTACGGCAGACGCAACCACAACTAAGACATTCAAAAATATCCTCAAGAAATTTACTGTAGAGTTGACAAAGCAGGATTCCAAAACAGCATCAGCACAGGGCAACGGAACGCTTGCGGGAGCAGTTTACGGACTGTACAAGGACGGCGAGCTCGTAGATACCTATACGACCGATGAAAACGGATATTTTAAGACCAAAGAGTATGTCTGCGGAAACTACACTGTTCAGGAAATTTCACCAAGCGAGGGCTATCTCATTGACAAAACAGTTTACTCAGTAGGTGCAGAAGCTGAGAATTATTTCATTGAGCATAACCCACTTTCTATGACAGTGACTGAGGACGTTATCAAGGGAAATATCGCAATGATCAAGCATTCCGATGACGGCTCTACTCAGATAGAAACTCCGGAAGTGGGAGCTGAATTTGAAGTGTATCTGAAATCTTCGGGTTCTTATGCAAATGCTGTTGAAACAGAACGTGATCATCTGACTTGCGATGAAAACGGATTTGCACAGACCAAGGATATGCCATACGGAATTTACACGGTTCATCAGACCAAGGGCTGGGAAGGTACTGAGTTTATTGCTGATTTTGATGTCAACATCAGCGAAAACGGACAGACCTACCGCTATCTTATCAACAATGCAGAGTTTGAAAGCTATGTTAAGGTGGTAAAGGTCGATTCCGAAACGGGAAAAACAATTCCTTACGAGGGTGCCGGATTTGAGATATACAATGCAGACGGAGAAAAGATGACTATGATGTATAGTTATCCATCTCCTACTGCCATTGATGTGTTCTACACAAATTCCGAGGGTTATCTTATCACTCCCGAAGTGCTCCCATACGGGGAGTATTCACTTGTTGAAGTGCAGGCGCCTTACGGATATGTGCTTGATAAAACTCCAGTATCATTTTCGGTTTCCTCAGAAAATGCAGAGGAAGAAAACTCGCTTACTATCGTCAAAGTTGAAAAGCAAAACACCGCCCAGAAAGGTAAGATCAGCGTTCATAAAACGGGAGATATTTTCACAAGCGTGGCAACGGCTTCCTCCGCATACACAAATGAAAACGGTGAAATGATCGTGAATCCAACAACTTACACTCCCGTGTTTGCGAACGGAGATCTCAGCGGCGCGGTATTTCAGATAACAGCAAAAGAAGATATTGTTACGCTCGACGGTACGATCAGAGCTTATGCAGGAGATGTTGTTTCGGAGATCACGACAGACGAGAACGGCTATGCTGAAACCGAACCGCTTTATCTTGGCAAGTATGAGGTCAGAGAGATAAAAGCTCCCTATGGATATGTGCTGAACAATGAGCCTAAAGATGTTGAACTAACATATGCAGGACAGGAATTTGAGGTGAGAGATACAGTGAATACAGCTTTTGAAAATGAGTATCAGAGCGTGAGGATATCGCTTTCTAAGGTTATGGAAAGTGATGAACTGTTCGGGATCTACGGCAAGGACTGCTATACAAGCATTCGTTTCGGGCTATTCGCCGCAGAAGATATTACTGCCGCTGACGGTTCTGTTATTCCTGCGGACGGACTGCTTTCAGAGGTTTCACTTGCTGAGAATATGACTGCAAAATTTGATGTACAGATACCTTTCGGAAGGTATTATGTCAAAGAAATTTCTACTGATGAACACTATGTTCTTAACGGAGAAAAATATCTTGTAAACTTCGAATATATGGGACAGGACATCCGGACTGTGGATATTGACTGCGGACAATTCGTAAATCTTCTCAAGCGTGGCAGGATAGAGGGTCACAAGGTAGATGACAAGAGCGAACCTCTTGAAAATGCTGTGTTCGGTCTGTTTACTACCGACTGTGTGAAGTTCAGCAGAGATACTGCAATAATGACTGCCGCCTCAGATGAGAATGGCTGTTTTGAGTTTACAGATGTTCCTTTCGGACAGTATATCGTTCGTGAGATAGAAAGTCCAAGGGGGTATATTCTTAGTGACAAGGAATATGCTGTCAGCATTGCAGAGGACGGAGAAGTTATTGAGATAACTGCGGAAAACAAACCTATTACTGTTGAGATCTCCAAACGTGATGTGTACGGAAACGAACTTGTGGGTGCTGAAATGGTGCTTGAAAATGCTGACGGTGAGATAGTTGATAAGTGGACTTCCGACGGCACAAACCACATTGTTTCAAAGCTTGGTGCAGGTGAATATATGCTTAAAGAAATTGCCGCTCCCGACGGTTATGTGATTGCAACGGACATTAAATTTACTGTTGATGTTTACGGCAATGTTATGGTAGAAAACGTTGATTTTACGGCCGTTTCAGATAATGGCAATCCGCTTATCGCTATGGTGGACGATACCACTAAGGTTCGTATTTCAAAGCGGGACATTACAACAGGCGAAGAATTGCCGGGTGCTACTCTGCAAATTATTGACGAGAACGGAAATGTTGTTGAGGAATGGGTATCCACGGACGAGGCTCACTTCATCGAAGGCAAGCTGATCGCAGGCAAGGAGTACACGCTTCGTGAAACTATCGCTCCCGACGGTTATGAGATCGCAAACGAGATCAGTTTTACTGTCAACGAGGACGGTTCTGTGACCGAAGTCGTTATGTACGATGAGCTGACGCCTAAAACGGATACTCCGTATACTGGCGATAACCATAGTGATTTTGCAGCTTTTGCACTTATGGGCGCTTCGCTCGTAATCTTTCTTGTGCTGATCATTAGCAGAAAGAAAAATGATGACAAGGAGCCTGAAGATCATTCAGCTCTTTGCCCCGAATTTATTGAAATTGATGAGGATTGATCTATGACTAAGAAAACCAAAGCTATTCGCACTATTGCGGCTGTGACCGCAGCCGCCCTCCTCGGAGGAGGAATTTATCTTCTTGTAAAAAACGATGTTGCTCAGAAAATCAATTGGCGGGATATTCTGATCTATGCTCCTACCCCGATAGCGAGAGAAACGCTTGACGAAGCGGTAAATAACGATTCAGAAAAACCGTCGTCTGACAGAGTTCCCGAGGATACCAAAGAAGAACTGACCGAACAGGTACGTCAGCTTTCCAACGAGCATGACGATTCTGTGGGTTGGCTGTATGTTCCCGATACAAATATCGATTATCCGATCATGCAGTCGGGAGATAACGATTATTACACACGCAGGGCGGCGGACGGTTCATATTTGTATGCAGGATCACTGTTTATGGACTATCGCTGTTCAAGCGATTTTTCTGACTTTAATAGCGTGATCTACGGTCACAATATGGGAAACGGAACGATGTTTGCGGATATTCCGAATTACGAAAACGAGGAATATTTCATGAATCACAGCTACGGCTGGCTGACCACTGAGAACGATGTCAGGCTTATAGATTTCTTTGCGGTTGCAAGAACTTCCGATACAAGCGGACTTTATCTTGCTGCTCCGAATTTTAATGAATGGGATAATCAGCTCAGAAACTGTGCAAGTATTTACAAGGAGATCGGCATTTCCGAAGAAGATAACCTGATAACGCTGTCAACTTGTACTTCTGCAGAGGGTAACAGCCGTACAATTCTGGTAGGAAAAATTATCGAAAGCAGAAAGGATGATGTGTAATGAGATCTAAAAAGAAATTGATCGCAGCAGCAAGTTCGGTGTGCTTTGCGGCTGTGATGTCGCTAACTGCCTATGCTTCGGGTGATGTTGCGGGGGCGGTCACAAGCACTTGGAACACAGCCAGATCGCAAATAGTGTCGGTGGTGAACAATGTTGTTTTTCCGTGCCTTGATGTTATCCTTGCGGTATTGCTGTTTGTGAAGATAGGTGCGATGTATATGGACTACCGCAAGCACGGACAGATAGAATGGACTCCTGTTGCGATAATCTTCGCCTGCCTCATATTCACCCTTACCGCTCCGTTGTATATCTGGTCTATTGTGTAAGGAGGTATGACAAATGAAGAATATTCTTATACTCGCCGTACTGTCTGCGGTGATCCTTACAGGCTGCGGAAATATCTCGCCGCCGTTCAAAGCCGAGCAGACAACGGTCACAACAGCCGCTCCGACAGTAAGTGCGGCTGCCTCTTCGGAGGCTGAAAGTACCGTCGATGAAGAACAGGTAAAATATGATACCTTTATTGCGGAGTTTTTCGATTCAAATATCAGCTTTGCAGATACAAGCGCATTGGTAACAGAAGCAATGAAAGGCTGTTCTTTTGATAATGAAATCGATGATTCAAATGGTGTGCAGAAGATAACGCTAAAAGGTACAAACGGCGGCGGTTCTATTGAGGTGATGTGTATTGATCTGAGTAAAAGCAGTCTTCCTTATGATATGGAATATATCCTTGAAAATTTCGGAGATCATTACTTCAGGCAGACTGCTGCTCAGATGAGCGGTATCACCGAAGATGACTTTGTTTCGAGTTACCGAATGACAAGCAGTGTTGTTTCAAAGGGCAAGTATCAGCAGTACGGCTCTGTTCAGAAATCCGACGGTATGGCGACTCAGTTCGGATACACAGAAACCTATGCTGTGCTGAGTGAAAACAAGCTGACCGTTGTGTCGGGTGCATTTCTCAGTTCAGATATGATGGAAAGGCAGAGTTTTTCACAGCTGATGGCTAAGTTTGCGGAGAATGTGAAGTACTGATTTAAAATGAAAAAAGGGCTGAGGTTGGCTCAGCCCTTTGGTTTTGGGGAGTATAAATCAGAATTTATATATTAAATACTTCTTTTGCGTATGATGTCCACCCACCATGTGTAATCATTACGCAAATTACAGCAAGTGTTATATACAATACGATAGGGATAAGCAGATATGCCTTGCCTTTACTCAATGTTTTCCGAAATACATAGATATTTGAGGGAAATGATAAAGCAAGCCAAATCAGTAGCTCAATACAGCCAAGCATAATAGAAACATCTTTCTCCGAGCCTAAATCATAGCTATAGCCTTTTGAATGTCCAGTTATATCAAGAAAAATCCAGCCGAAACATATTGGAAATGAAAATGCAATAAAACTCGTCCAGAGAAAATTCAGACAATAGATAATTTTACTTTTCATGGCTATCTCCTACAAATTTCGATTTATGTTATTATCCATTATACCACACCAACCTCGAAAAATCAACCCTAGTAAACAGAAAGCAGGTGATAAAGTGTCATATATCCCATTTACAGACGAACAAAAAATCCTTGCCAACAGCATAGATCTGGCAGAATACCTGCGTGTGCGTGGTGAAAAGCTTGAGCGTGTCGGCATAGAGCATAAGCTCATATATTACGACAGCTCAGGCAAGCACGACAGTATAACTATCCGTGGGTCAAAATGGTTCGACCACAAAAATCAAATCGGCGGCGGAGCGATAAAGTTCATGCAGGAATTCTATGACATGGACTTTCAGACGGCGGTACAAGAGCTGTTAGGACAGACGGTAACTCCGCTGTCCCACAGTCCGCCGAAAGTATCGGCAAAGGAAGAAAAGAAAGAGTTCAGACTTCCCGAGGCAAACACAAATATGCATAGGGTTTATGCCTACCTGATAAAGCAGAGGTTCATTTCTCCCGATATTATCAGCCATTTTGCAAAACAGCACACGCTTTATGAGGACAAGGAACATCACAATGCGGTGTTCGTAGGCGTTGACGAAAACGGCGTTCCAAGGCAGGCAAGCAAGCGTTCAACAAATTCTTACGGCAATAGTTTCAGGATCACTTGTCAAGGTTCTGACACAAGATACAGCTTTGCACATTTCGGTGAAAGCAAAAGGCTCTATGTGTTTGAGGCTCCCATAGATATGATGAGTTTTCTTACGCTTTATCCGAAAGACTGGCAAAAGCACAGCTGCATTGCAATGAACGGAGTGTATGAAAATGCTGTGCTTGCGGCATTAAAGAATCATTCTAACTTATCGGAAGTAATTCTCTGCGTTGATAATGACGAAGGAGGGATCGAGGCCGTTGACCGTCTAAGGGATATTCTAAATGAGAACGGATATTCAAACGTCAAATGCCGTCCGGATAAGCTGACGTCTCAGATCTATGCCGCCTTCAAAAACAAACAATACAAATATCTCGCCGAGTATGCACTTGCGTTATACCATTAACGAAGAAAAATAAAAATGAACCGAATAGGAGCTATTACAAAGCTGTTGTATGTCACCATAACCATACAACAGCTTTTATCATTTGATTGGAAACTCCAATTCCAGAACAAACTCCGGGAACTGCTTTGGTATTCTCATCTCTCCGCCAAGCTTTTCGACAGTCCTGCGAATGTTGTATAACCCAAAGCCGTGATTATCTTTGTCGAGCTTAGAGGTTTCTGTGGAATTTTTGTTGTCTGGATTTGGATTTGATAATTTAATCACCTGAACATTCTGTACAACAGCACATTTCACCGTTATAACAGCCGAATCGGTTAAGCTGAGTTTTTCACAAGCCTCGATAGCATTATCCAAAGCGTTGGAAAGCATTGTACATAGATCGACTGCAGGAATCTCATCGGAAATAAAACCGCTGAATTGAATCTGAGTGCCGATATTTGCGGCTGATTCGCTTTTCTCCGAAAGTATCGAATCAGCGATCTGATTTCCGCTTGAAAACTTATTTGCATCAATTATCTCCTGCTTGGTTATACTTTTTACATAGTCAAGTGCTTCATCAAGCTGTCTTTTCTCAAGCGTTGCCTGCAAACATATCATATGATTTTTATAATCATGACGAAATTCTCTCAAATCGTCTGTAAGCTTATTGATCTTTTGGTAATGCTCAACTTGACCTACCATCTGTTTTTCCATTATTCCTAATATGCTTTCGTAGTATTGCCGTGAAATACTGCTGAATACAAATGAAATAATAATTGTCAAAAAAGCCATAATGGTCAGCACTGTCAAGAAACTGTTTATTTTATTATCAAAGAACAACTCGCTAGATTCAACAGCCATGTTTCCACAAAGCTCTCCGATAAAAACCAGGACAATTAATATCAATATATATAATCGTTTTGGCAGTAATCTTATGCTGTTCCTGATTTGATTTTGATGATTTTTTTGAAGAAATCTGAGTAGGATTAATACAACAATATTAAAAATCATAGATGAAAAATTTAAAACCGTTGCTCTGTCAAAATCTTGTACAAATAAATCAATCAGTATGCATCCAATTGATTGGAAAATAGAATCTAAAATCAGTACAATAACCGAAATATATACAGACCATAATTTTTTTGATTTGAATATTGACAAAATGCAAATTAGTAGAAATGCATAATAACATATTGTTGCCGTTAGGAAAATAACAGGTTTGTCATGATTTCTATACCAGGAGCAAATAATTCCGGAAATCAAATACATAAGAAATACAGTCACATATTTTCTCCTGTACTCTTTGGTTCCATAAATAAGACTCATGGTTTGGATAATCGTAAATAAATATAGTATAGATATTACTGTAAATTCAAATGTGTGTACTAAATTCATTTCTATTCTCCTATACTTTTTCTTTTAAGATAATTCAGATATTTGCTTTTAAAGTCCTTGAATTTAGAGCTTGAAATAAGCGCTTTTTGACCGTTAGAAAATTCAATTTCCTTTTTACTGTAGCCGATTATGTAATTGAAATTGACGATATACGAGCGATTTGAGCGATAAAAATACGCCTCATTCAATTCTTTCTCCAACAAAGAAATTTTGTTTGAATAAAGAAAAATTCCTTGAGCTGTGACAACTTCCGCATAGATATTGTCGGCTTGTGCATATATTATTTCGTTTTCGGGTATCGTTATATTCTTTTGATTAACAGTATCCTTAACTACTATATAAGCAGTTTTTGCTAGATTTTTTATAACAGAATCCAAAGCTTCGTACAAATCCTCTTTTTCAAACGGTTTAACGAGAAAGCGAAAAGCATTAACTTTCATACTGTCAAAAACAACGTCCTTATAGCTGCTCACAAATATTACGGTAGTATCAACATTGCGTTTCCTCAATACCGAAACGGTATCGAGTCCGTTTTTATCTGTCATTTGATGATCCATAAAAATCAAGTCAAAGGACATATCGGCAGCTAAGAGTTCCATGCCGTCGGAATATTCGTATATAATAAAATTAAGACCATGCTTATCTGCATATATGTATAATTCTTCAAACAACGTTTTTCGAAAAAAAGACTCATCATCGCAAACTGCTATATGCATAATAACCTCTCCCTATTATTTTCTGATATTTTTTGTTGTTCTTATTATACAATATTTTGACATTAATTTCAAGCTATTTTGAGCTTTACAAGAAAAAAAGGGGTGTTTACAAGAATTTTGTAGCCTGTTTTAGAAATCGGTGTTATCTTAATGGCATCGATTTGTAAAGGAGGCAAATAATATGTTCTATAATTTTTGGCTTGCATTTTATAAATTCTTCAAGTAAGGCGGTGCGGTTATGCCGATAGTTGAACACCAGTATCTACATTATAAAAATGTTTTATGTTTTGAAATGCAGCTTGATTACGGAGAAATAGAGGACTTTGCCCAAAGAATCGATTATAGTCTTGACGTTTTAGATCTATCCCGTGACGGGAAAATTGTTATTACTCAAAAATCCCCTTTTCTTGAGTTTCTGATTCCTGTAGATAAACAATTTTCAAGCAGCAAGCATTACCGCTATAAACCGGAGTTCAAACTTGTAAATGCTATAAGGACAAGACATTACGGTTCTTTCGACAGTATTCAAAACAAAGTGGAGGAGCTTAAGAAGTATATTCAAGACCAGTCTTTTTTGCCCGCTACCCCTCCGTACTTCATTGTTCAGGATATTAAAAACAAAATTTATGATGTGTATATTGGTATCAATGAGAACATTTTATGAAATGCGAAAACGAGGTTGGATTTTAGTAATCTGATCTCGTTTTTGTTCCTTTACAAGGAAAAAGGGGGTGTTTACAAGAAATTTGTTGAGAACAGCATGATTTTGTGGTATTTTTATGGCGTTAGTAAACTAACAAGGATTTTAAATTATGGAGGTAAAAGTTATGATCAAACAGAAAACAAAGTCACGGCTCAAGCGAACGCTATCCGGAGTACTGGCTTTAGCTATGACAGCGAGTGTGGCAGCTGTCATGCCGGCAGCGGCTGAGGAAACCGCCAAGTATCCCTATGCTGTTTTTGCCGCAGACAATGACGCAGGCATCACAATAAACACTGACAATTTCACACTCAACGGCAGTGCATATACAAACGGTGTGTTTGGGGCAACCGCTCAGTATCCCAATATCAACGGTACTGTTACAGATATTGACGATATTACAGATGAAGACAATACAGAGGGAGAAGAAACCGAAGATGTATTTGATGTAAGCTGCGATATGATACTTATTCACACCAAGCTTGCAGACAAATATTTTACAGAAAACTGCGATACATACGACGAGGATTACACATATTCCGATATGAATGTGAATATAAATGACCCGATCTATGTAACAGGCAGACTGAATTTAGACGGCAATATCAGCTTGAATGACGCTGTGGGTGCTGTTTCGGACGTTGATCTTACAGGCGGAAATCTCAACGGAAATAATACAGTTATCTATTCAAAATTCGGCGATATTGATATCTCAAACAGTCAGGCAACTGTAAACGGTCTGATCTATGCTCCGTTCGGAACTGTTACCATAGACTGCGACAATTTCAATATGAATGGACTTATCATTGCACAGAATGTTGTTATCGACGGTTATGGAGCTAATATCAACTACAGCAGTTCATGGGCTGAATTAGTTGGCACAGAGAGCGAAGAACTCAGCTGGACAATGGACGATTGGCAGTACCTTGCCGATACAGACGAGGACGGTTTGCCTAACCTTATTGAAAAGGAAATCGGCTCAGACCCGTACAATCCTGACACAGATGGTGACGGACTTCCTGACGGATACGAGGCATTAACGCTTGGAACAGATCCAACAAAGCCCGATACCGATGACAACGGCGTCCTTGACTGCGATGAGGATTTTGATGAAGACGGATTAACAAATCTTCAGGAGTATGAACTTGGTACAGAGCCTTATAATGATGATACGGACGGCGACGGACTTAATGACGGTGAGGAGATCAACACTTACAGCACAGATCCGCTCAAGGTTGACACCGACGATGACGGACTTGAGGACGGTGACGAGATCTACTTTGAAACAGATCCGCTGAATCCCGATACCGATGGCAACGGAGTTCTTGACGGTGATGAAAAGCGTTTCCAGACCTTTATTCACAAGGTTGAAAACGAGGATTGTGCCGTTACCGAAGTTCGTGTGTCTATGGAGGGTACGGGCAATCTCCAGAAAGCCACTACTGTTGAAAGCATTATGAACAAGGATATACTCTGCTCAGAGGTTGTAGGTCTTGTGGGCGAGCCTTTTGAAATCAAAACGACTTCGCAGTTTGATAAGGCTACGCTTACTTATGTGATCGATAAGTCTAAGCTTGGTGATACCGAATTTGACAATCTGCTGTTTTTATGGTATGATGAAGAAAATGACAATTTTGTTGAGCTGGACACTGTGCTTGATGAGGATAATTCAACTGTAAGCGTGGAGACTACACACTTCAGTAAGTATATGCTGGTGGACAAAGTAGAGTGGTTCAATGCTTGGAAAAAAGCTTCACTTTAATTTGAAGATACCTACGAACCGCTTGCTACCGTGATTTGTTACGACTGTTCGGGAAGTATGAGTAGCAATGACCGTACCTTTAATTATAATATATATAACGAGGACGGGACGATAGCTTATTCTTATCCTACCTGCTACAGAAAGCTTGCAATAGATAATTATATAGATTCAATGACATTGACTGACAAAACGGCTCTGATCAGTTATGAAAGCTCTGCTAAGCTTGTAAGCGGTTTTTCAAATGATAAGGATATGCTAAAGAGTGCAGTAAAGCCATATAATTCAGGTGGCACAAATGCACAGGCTGCCGTTAAGATCGCCATTGATGAATTGGAAAGCGTTGAACATTGGTATACCAGACATATTATTCTTCTGTCTGACGGAGATGTAAATATATCAGAGGAGTATATACAAAAGGCGCAGGATAAAAAGATAAAAATACATACGATTGGTTTAGGTTACGGTGCAAGCAACAGCAGGCTGAAATCATATGCCGAGTCTACCGGAGGACAATTCTTTGCGGCAGCGACTGCCGAGGAGCTTGAAGCTATTTATAACGATTTGTCAAGAGATAATCATTTTGATCTTCAGAACATGGAGGATCTGGACGGCGACGGTCTTCCAGATGAATTTGAGGTTTCGGGATTGGTTGTTTCTAATGCACAGATTTTCTATACCGATCCTGAAAATCCGGATTGTGACGGGGACGGATTGCTTGATGGAGAAGAAATTTCAATCGAAAATCCTAAGTTTGTAATCAAAAAGGATTCTACAGGCGGCCATGCGGAATATTCTTCATTAGTGTTCAGATACAACTCGGATCCTTGGAATGAGGATACTGATGGAGATGGGTTAGATGATGACAGCGATTTTGACCCGATTCATCCTGCAACTGATGACCAATTAAAAATTATTGACTTTTTTGATTCAGCTGAACTTTTTGAAATACAGTATTTGGCACAATTTTGTGAAAGATTCGAATGCTCCCCTATTATTGCGATAGATTACATAAATGTTTATCGCAGACATGCTGATTATGCGATTGACGAAGTGATTGAGGATTTAGCGTCATTAGGGTATAAATGCGATAAAGCTGCATTCCAAATTTATTATACAGAATATTTTAATTATAGAGACGAAACTTCTTGGTCTCAGATAATGAGCATAGGTTATACAAGTTGGACACAATCTTTTCAGTTTTTCTTATCTACTTGGGTGTTAGAAAATGCTTTTCAGGCTAAGAACACCAAAGCTGTTAATTCTTTTGAATTATCTAAAAAACAGCAAGCTGCATTAGATGATATTTCTAAAATATCTCAAAAAGGCGATATTGTCAAAATAGAATCAGCTGAAAAAGTAAACAGCGAATTTAAAACCAATTCTAACTACAAACCACCCTATCAACCTGGGACAAAGACCATAACCGTTAAACTTAAAGAAAACACAAAATTTGTTAGGGTTTATCGAGAGTCTGGAAAACTAACCGGAGGTTGGGTAATGGAAGCTGAGCAAATTGAAGGTCTAACACCGTCATAGATAAAAAACAAATTTGCTTTGGAGTATGAACCTAAATATATTTGTGATGTTGAAATTCCTGCAGGAAGTACTGTTCGTTATGGAATCGCCAATAAAATAATAAATTGGGGGAACGGCGGCGGAACTCAATATGATTTAATGGGTCAGTTTATTGGTAAGTTCACAAACGAACGATTATTATGATATCGGAGGTTAACTATGCCTATTTTAAAAATACATAAAAATGCATTGTATGTTAATAACGAGCTGGTAAAATTTCAGTTTGAGATTGATACTGTCCTTGTTCTTGATTCACAGGTAATTGTACTAATAAAAACTCCATATGACATTGATAATAATGATAATGTTTACTCAGTTGATTTTCATGGTAAAATTACTTGGCAGATAGAATCAGCAAAAAAAAGGTTTCCAAAGCTGCAATACACTCCATATGTTGGGCTTTCATATAAAAATGGCAGTGTGATTGTCAATGATTTTTACGGTACGGATTTTATCGTAGATATCAAAGATGGTAGACTTTTGGAGAGAAAAAGCGGTTCGAGATTTTGAAGTGGCATATATTGCATTATGAGGAAGGCACTGTTGGTTTTAAAGTAGCAGAAAAGTATCAAAAAGCTAAAAATGAATTTTGCAAATCTGGTGCGGACTCAAAGACCGGCATTATAAATGTAGGAGGTATGGTAAACGGTCATATGCCGGAAACATATTACTTTTTAGCTAATGATTATTTACACAAATTAAAAGCGAGTTGATTTTATGAAAAAGGGAAAAATCATGTCGATGATAGTGCCAATTATTTTTGTCATTATTCCGCAGATTATTGTAATTATTGCATCATCCTTTATGAAAAATGATCAATCTATAATTTTGAATATAGGAGGGAGCATTGGTATTATATGTGGATTACTTGCATTAATTTTAATCTATCAAAATAAAATCAATGTGACAGAACATATTATTTCAATATTGATAGTTATATTAATTTCATTGATCATAACTTGTTTATCGTTCTTTGTACTTTCCTTTATAGGTATAATTTTTGGTGCAATAATAAGTACGGTTGTGTCAAATATGTTTTTGCTATTTAAATGTGATCCAAAGTCATTAAGGGAATCAGTGATTTTGATGTTGATTAATCCAATAAATCACGCCTTATTAGATGGCATAGCCTGCATATTAGCAGTAATTATGTTTCCATTAAATATTGTGATTTAATATCAAATATTGTATACATGATAAAAGTAATCGCTGTACAGACTAAAATCTGTGCGGCGATTTTTTATGCAGAATTATGAATGCTACGTTTTAAATGACCATAACTGAAAGTGAGCAAAATATTTAAATAGGCTGTTGACAAACGAGTGTTCCAATGCTATAATATTAAATAGGGACGACATAGTTCAACATAAAATTAAACAGTAAGTGCCTCTTACTTAGATAAACATATCGGCAAATACTTTTAGAGCTTTAAGCTCGTACATGTTTCAGGCACGATTTTGGTAACAACGGGATAACTATATCCTTTTGTAAAAATCGTGAAACTGAAAAGTGTACGGGCTTTTTTGTTTTGGTTACATATTGATATCGGAAATTTAATTAATGTGCGTAAAAAATTTGAATGCGATTTACAAAGTAAATTAAAACGAAAAGCAACAGAAACTTGAAAATTGAATAGGAGGCTTGATAAATTGAAAAAGTTCAACTCAAAGTCCTGCGAGGAAATCATGACCACAGTGTACAAACCGATTGAATTTGTAGTTGACAATCTGCTTGCACAAGGTCTGTATATCTTAGCAGGAGCACCAAAAGTCGGAAAATCGTGGCTTGCGCTTGATATGTGCTTGTCTATAGCGAAAGGAGAAAAGGTATTAGGTCAGCAAACTACACAAGGAACTGCGCTGTACTTGTGTCTGGAAGATAGCTATGTACGAATCCAAAATCGTCTTTACGAAATTACGGACGAGCCTGCGGAAAGATTGTATTTCGTAATTATGTCTGAGGCGATTGGAAATGGCTTGGAAGAACAGATTACGGATTTTAAAAATGAGCATTACGATTTAAAAGTTGTGTTCATTGACACTCTGCAAAAGGTGCGTAACGAATCGGAGTCAGGCTACGGCACTGATTACAAAGAACTGTCTGTGATGAAAGCACTTGCCGACAAGCTTGAAATTACAATCGTAGTTGTGCATCACACACGAAAGTGTGCTGACAGCGATCCATTTAATATGATCTCAGGCAGTACAGGCTTAAGCGGTTGTGTTGACGGAAGCATGGTTCTGATTGAAAGCAAGCGTGGAAGTCGTACAGCAAAGCTTCATTGTGTAGGTCGTGATATTGAAAACGCAGAAATTAATTTGCAGTTTGACAGCAATTTAAAGAAGTGGATCGTCACCGATGAGCCGCTCAACTGCAAAAATAAAGATAACATTTTTCTGGCTGCACTGTATGTGTATCTTAAGAAGCATATTGATTTCTGCGGTACAGCTTCGGAATTAGTGAATGTTCTGAAAAGTGTTTCCGATGAAACGTTTTATCCCAACAGAGTAACAAGAGATCTGGTGCAGAACGGTTACACTCTCAAAAAGTTTGGAATTGATTTTCAGTACAAGCGAACAAGAAACGGCAGACTGATAATTCTTCATTACGACCATGAGCGTGACAGTAGTGACAGTAAAAATTCTACTGTCGTTACTGTCAACGGAGCGCATAAGCAATACCTCGCAAACCCTTGAAAATGCTTGGTTTACGATGATGACAGCAGGTGTGACAGTAACTGAAATCGGATAAAGTTACTGTCAACATTTCAAGGTTACTGTCAACGCAACGTAAGCCGATTTGCGGGCTTGAATTTTTGTCGGGTAAGTTTAGCCAAAGCATTTCAAAAGCCGACACAGGCGATTTGTTAGCCGCTGTGGGCGATATGTGTGAGAGGTTTTAATTCTGATAATAAAAAGGCAGTTGTTAATCTGCACAAATACCAGATATGCAGCAGTTAAAGCAAAGTAAAATATTTCATTGCAAGTTAAAGTTTCGGGGTCGTAGCCCCCTAAACGTTCACAGCGGACGAGCAAAGCTCGCCGCAAAAATGCCGAAAACACGCAGTTTCAGCAAAATGATTGTGCATAATTTTTATGGGGTCATAAATTTGAGCTTTGAATGATTGAGGGGTCGTAAGTGCAAAAAACTGCGTGAAATCGGCATAATTGCGGGCGTTGTTGATGATGTCAAACGAAATTTTAAGAAAGGAATGATTAAAAATGATCAGTTTAAAAATCAGAGAAAAAGAAACTGAAAAGACAGTAAGGAGGGCGATAAAAATATGCCAAGACAAAGAGAAATCCCGAAAATCAATTCAGTCACTGTTATCTATAATGGCGACGGAAAGACATTTGATACCTTCATGGAGTCCATGATTAACGACTATTTGAATTCAGATAGTATGTCCAAATGCTCCGACTCCGATTTTATTGAAAAGGTAGAACTTGTTGATAAAACAGCGTAATCGCTGGACTTTCAGGTCGGCTTGTGGTAGTGTCAATCTGAACGAAGTTCAGATAGGTAACGCAGACACACCATAGCGTGCCTGCCGAATTTAAAGGAGGTCGATAAAATGAGAGCGTGGCTATACTACAGATTATCTCGTGACGAAGATGAGGAAATGAACAGTCTGCAAAATCAACGACAGATTTTAGTTGATTACGCTGAGCAGAATGGTTACGAAATCGTCGGAGAGAGCTTTGATGACAATGTTTCAGGAATGACGTTTAACAGAAAAGGCTTAGGAGAACTTGAAATTGCTGTTGACGAAGGTAAAATTGATGTAGTTCTGGTCAAGGATCTATCAAGACTTGGCAGACACCGTACTCAAACGGAACTGTTCATAGATCACTTGCGACAGAACAATGTCAAGGTCTATTCTGTGACTGAGGGCATTGATTCCAGTAACGAGAATGACGATTTGATGATTGGATTCAAGCAGATCTTCAACGATTTTTATGCTAAGGACATCAGCAAAAAAGTAAAAGCAGGTGTACGTCAAAAGCAGAAAGGAAAAGGTCTGATAGAGTCCTTACCCCTCGGTTACAAGCGTGACCGAAACACAAATACTGTTTTGGTAGACGATGAAACAGCTTGGATAGTGCAGGAAGTATTCAAGCTATACGTTGACGGCTACGGCTTGACCACAATCGCAAAGAAGATGAACGAACGTGGAATAAAATCACCAGAATACTATCAGCGCAGAAAGCTAGCAGATTGGAAACCCGACATCTCTAAAAAATACTTGTGGGTACAAACAGCAGTCAAACGCATTCTCACAAATGAATTATACATTGGCACAATGGTTAATCATAAGACAGTAACTTCAAAAATATACAAAACCAAAACTTTCATTCCGCCCGAAGAACAGTATCGCCATGAGAATTTCTGCGAACCAATAATTGATGAAACAACTTGGAAACAGGCACAGTTTTTACTGGAACAGCGTTCACAGATTAATCCACGTTCGCAAAATGGCAGGAATCTTCATCGCTATTCCGGATTAATAAAATGCTCCGACTGCGGGGCTTGCTTTGTAGCTCGCACAAGAAAATGGAAAGGCAAAGAGTACGTTGAATACACTTGCAACAGCGCACACCGCTACGGCAAGCAATACTGTACTCCGCACACAGTCCGTGAAAATCAGCTTGACGCTTTGATCGAAGATGAAGTCCGAGGACTTCGTGAAACAATACTTGTCGAAAGCGAGCGCTACAACAAGATCGTCAAGGATTGGGTAAAGAAAAAGCCGCTGTACGAACGTCAGATACAGCAGCTCAATGATAAAATTTTATCGCTTAGACAGCAGATTGAAGATTTGATAATTGAACGTATTGGAGACAGAGAACACTCGCAGGTCTACAACAATATGATTACAAAGCGTGAAGAAGAAATATCCGCTATTGAAAAACGGATAACTGATCTTAAAGAGTATGACAAAATCTGCAAACAGAGAAAAGAACAGCTTAAAAACACAACACAGATACTTGATGAAATCCTGTCCGAGGGTACGATTTCGGATATCAATCTAAGAATGTTAGTCAAGCGGATTTTCATTCATCAAAACGAAGATAAAAGTCTTGACATCAGGTTCGAGATGAACGGAGAGTTTAATGGAACTGTCAGCGTGTTTATTGAACCAACGGACGAATTAGAAATAGCATAGAAATTAAAACGAAATCCGCAGTATCGCCTGCGGATTTTTCGTTGCATATATGAATATATTAACCGACAGACGCATTAGCTATGGTAGTGCGTTTTAGCATAAAATCAGTTAAAAACCGTTCTTAGAGCCAGCGCGTCTGCCCATTTATTTTTACTGGAGCAAAAGAAAAAAGCCCGATAAAATCGAGCTTTTCGTGGTGCGGATGACGGGACTTGAACCCACATGACCTTGCGATCACTAGCACCTGAAGCTAGCGCGTCTGCCAATTCCGCCACATCCGCATATAAAAATTTGAAACTTCTTACTCGGCTCAAATCTAAAACCGAGGTGGGCTTTTCACAAACAGCTCCACATGATATATGAACAGGAAATCGGCAAGCAGATAAATCCACTGTCGTTACGCTGCCTGAAGCTAGCGCATCTGCCAATTCCGCCACATCCGCATATAAAAATTTGAAACTTTTACTCGGCTCAAATCCAAAACCGAGGTGGGTGCTTATCACACTAATCCACATTTATGATGAACCAGAAAGCAGCCAAGCAAATAAATTCACTGTCGTTACGCTGCCTGAAGCTAGCGCGTCTGCCAATTCCGCCACATCCGCATATTTAACGTTGCTCAATGCAACGTATTTATTATATCATATTACACGTACTTTGTCAATACTTTTTCGCAGTTTTTTCGATAAAAACGCCAAAAAATAAAGCCTGACTAAAAAGTCAGGCTGATTTTTATATCGGAATCATCACCCGTTTTTAAACTGCTCACTAAGAGCCTGATCACTCATGCCGAAAGTCACAAGCTTGCTGAAATACTTGTTCTTCATAAGCGCCTTGATAAGTATTACACCAACTATCGTTACGCATACAAATTCGCCTAAGGCTACCCAGCCCATGTTCACAAGAAGCGGCGTCTTGAAGACATATGTCAGCTCAAAGCCAACTATCACCGCATTTGATATCACCGGGAAAAGCGACGCAACTACAAGATTTACCTTGTTTCTCAGCAGATAGATAAGAACCGCTGCCACAACTGTAGCAAGCGTTCCAAATACTACGTCCACCATTCCGAGCGTACTGAATAGATTGACTATCAAACAACCTATAGAAAGCGAAATGATGTAATCCTTGTTGAAATAACAAAGTAGCATCAAAACCTCAGATATGCGGAACTGTACCTGTCCGTATGCAAGTGAGCTGCAAAGCATTGTTGCCGCAACGTATATCGCTGCAACAAGTCCCATGTTTGTTAAACGACGTGCACTGAAAATTTCCATAAAAAAATCTCCTTGTTTTTATTTGTGAGTGGTTGATCTAGGTTACACTCTATTTAATTGGAAAATAAAATAACATAAAAAGGCTGCCGCCGAAACGACAGCCCGTTTATTTACGTTAATTTAGCTATTAATTAAGCCTTGCCAACAGAACCGAAGAGTTCCATCTTCTCCTTGACCTTAGCCTTGATAGCCTCGAAACCAGGGTTGAGAAGCTTTCTTGGGTCAAAGCCCTTGCCCTGAAGATCCTTGCCCTCTTCAATGTACTTTCTTGTAGCCTCCTGGAATGAAAGCTGGCACTCTGTGTTTACGTTGATCTTTGCAACGCCAAGTGAGATTGCCTTCTTGATCATATCGTCAGGAATACCTGTACCGCCGTGAAGTACCAGTGGCATATCGCCAACCTTTTCCTTGATAGCAGCAAGTGTCTCGAATGAAAGACCTGGCCAGTTTGCTGGATACTTACCGTGAATGTTACCGATACCAGCTGCGAGCATTGTAACGCCGAGATCAGCGATTGTCTTGCACTCGTCTGGATCTGCGCACTCGCCCATACCTACAACGCCGTCCTCTTCGCCGCCGATAGAACCAACTTCACACTCAATTGAAAGACCAAGCTGATCTGCAACGTGAACGAGTTCAGTTGACTTAGCAAGGTTCTCATCAAATGGATAATGTGAACCATCGAACATGATAGATGAGAAGCCAGCCTTTACGCACTTGTAGCAGCCCTCATATGTTCCGTGGTCAAGATGAAGTGCAACAGGTACTGTGATACCAAGCTCTTCGTCCATTGCCTTAACCATAGCGGCAACTGTCTTAAAGCCTGTCATGTACTTGCCTGCGCCCTCAGATACACCAAGAATTACAGGTGACTGCAGTTCCTGAGCAGTGAGAAGGATAGCCTTTGTCCACTCAAGGTTGTTAATATTGAACTGACCTACAGCATACTTGCCTGCAAGTGCCTTTGTCATCATTTCCTTAGCTGAAACTAACATTTTTTTAACGACCTCCGTTATTTAAAATTTTCCTCTATTATTATACAACATTACACCGTAAATTGCAATAGCGTGACATTAATTTAACAATTATGTAACATTTAAACCTCGTACATCTCGATGACCTTCTGAGCCACCTCGATCTTTGTGCATCTCTTATCCATAGCCTGCTTTTCAAGATATTTATGAGCCTGCTGTTCTGTAAAGCCAAGATACTGCATAAGTGAGCACTTTGCTCTGTTTATCGTTCTTATCTCTTCAAGCTTTTTGTGCAGTTTCAGATTTTCAGACCGTATTCCGAGCATACGTTTTCTTGCGGCACTGACAAATTTCATTGAACGGTAAAAATACTGTCTGCCTAGTGGCTTTGGTATCACCATTACGCCGAAATCTTCCAGTTTATCAGCAAGGATATCCGCATTTTCCGACTTTGCGATAGCCACACAGCTTGCGTCAGTTGAGGTGCAGACTATCTCCGCAAGCTCGTTGCCATATTCGTCTGACAATGGACAGTTTATCACGACACAGTCATAACTGCCTGACCCTACCGCACGCCTTGTTTCAAGACCCGTTGCGGCTATAGAAGTCTTGCAGGTGGGAAAGGTTTCTTTTAACAGACTCACAAGCATAGCTGTTGCCTTGTCATTGCTTGAAGCCACAAGTATCCTGTCCATTTCCCCACCTCCTTTTTTTAGCTTTCTCTGACATTACAGATGATAAAAATATCTGGCTGTTTCAAACTGCTCCTTATCGGCAGCTCTCTCATATTCTATGATAAGCTCCTTTTCTATTGCGATAAAACGCTCCAACATATGCTCAGGAAGCCTATCCGCAAGAAACTCGCTCTTTTCAGCACGTTCCACTGCCTCTTTCAAAGACTGCGGAAGTGTTTCAAGCTTTGCAAGCTCGTTTTCATCTGCCGAGCCTATATTGAAATTAAAAGGTTTTGGAAGTTCTTCCTTATTTATAACACCGTCTATGCAGGCATAAATAAGCAGACCCATAGCAAAGTAAGGATTACAGGTGTTGTCTGCTGAACGGAGTATTATACCATTCTCATCTGTATCAGCAAGCGGTGCACGAAGAAGCTGTGCATAATTTTCATGTGACCATGAAATGTACTTAGGTGCAAGCAGACTGCCAAAACGTTTGTATGAATTTGTAGTGGTGTTTAGAAACAGCGTCATGTCGCCAACGTTTTTCAGTATTCCTGCTATCATGCGCTCAGCCTCTTTGGAAAGTCCGCCAAGCTGAGGTCTGAAAACATTTTCCGTGCCTTTCATGCACATGAGCATTATATGCAGACCAGATCCGCAGTTATCGACGATAGGCTTTGGCATGAACGTTGCGTAAAGCCCATTTCTGTCAGCCACAGATTTTACAACGTTCTTGAACGTCACAAGATTATCGGCGGCTTTCAGTGCGTTTGAATACTGAAAATCTATCTCGTTCTGACCCGGACCGGTTTCATGTCTTGAGCTTTCTGGAAAAATATCCATTTGCTCAAGTGTCAGGCATATGTCACGTCTAAGGTTTTCTCCCCTGTCAACAGGTGCAGCGTCACAATAGCCTGCATAATCGTGAGGACGCTTTGTAGGCATATCAGTATCGTCCTTTTCAAAGCAGTAAAACTCGCATGAAGTACCTATCTGGAAGTTATATCCCTTGCCCTTCGCATATGCGATAGCAGTTTTGAGGAAAAACCTGCCGTCCCCCTCGAAAGCCGTTCCGTCAGGATATTTCAGGTGGCAGAAAAATCTTACTACCCTGCCGTGCTGCGGTCGCCATGGAAGAAGCGCCAGCGTATCAGGGTCAGGGAAAAGTCTGAGGTCTGAAGCAGTCACATTCAAAAAGCCACCGAGCTTTGAAGCGTCAAAGATAAGTCCCTCTCTGAATATTTTCGGCAGTTCGCCTGCTATAACAGAGATAGTCTTTAGCGAACCGAATATATCGCAGAACATGAGCTTTACGAACTTTACGTCGTTTTCTTCAACAAACTGCAAAACCTCTTTCTCTGTGTATTTCATAATAAATCCTCCGTAATGATACTGTTCAGAAAAGTTTTCCGTTCCTTACTTATAATTATATCTGAACAGCCAATTCTGTAAAACCGAGCAGTTATAAAGATTTTGTTACTTTATTTTTACCTTGCGTTATTTGTCGATATCCTCCAGCCAAAGCTTAGCCACAGCGTCAGACGGCATTCTCCAATCCCCTCTCGGTGACAGGGTAACAGAACCGATCTTTGCGCCGTCAGGCAGGCAGGAACGCTTGAACTGCTGTGAGAAAAATCTGCGATAGAATGTTTTGAGCCACTTGTCTATTACCTCGTCAGGATAATCCCCCTCAAAGGCATATTTCGCAAGCCTTTTCACCTTTGACGGCTCAAAGCCCCAGCGTATGCCATAGTAAAGGAAGAAGTCATGAAGCTCATATGGACCAACAAGGTCTTCTGTTTTCTGTGTCATCTCAGTGCCACTCTCGTCGGTAGGAAGAAGCTCAGGAGAAACAGGAGTGTCCAAAATATCGTACAGTACATCTCTCAGAGTATCAGATGTGCAGGTGTCGCCGTAATATTGAACGATATGTCTTACCAGCGTTTTAGGGATAGAAGCGTTCACACCGTACATGGACATATGGTCGCCGTTGTAGGTCGCCCAACCGAGAGCAAGCTCGCTCAGGTCGCCTGTGCCGACCACCATTCCGCTCACCTGATTTGCGATATTCATAAGCACCTTTGTGCGCTCTCTCGCCTGACCATTCTCGAACACAACGCTGTGATCATTGAAATCATGACCAATATCTTCAAAGTGCTGTAAAACTGCTTTTGAGATATCCACCTCTCTGAACGTTACCCCCAAAGCGTCGCAAAGTATCTCCGCATTGGAGCGTGTGCGCTTTGTTGTGCCAAAGCATGGCATCGTCACCGCAACGATATCAGTATGAGGACGTTTCAGCAAGTCCATTGCCATTACACATACAAGCAGTGCAAGCGTAGAATCAAGTCCCCCTGAAATGCCAATGACCACAGTTTTGGAATGTGTGTGTGCGATACGCTTCATAAGTCCATGGGATTGCATTTGCAAAATAAGGTGACAACGCTCATTTCTCTCCGCCTGATTTGCAGGGATAAAAGGCGTTTTAGAAAATTTCCTTGTAAGCTTGGTATCACACATATCAAAGGTGATATAATCTACAGGCAGAACGTCAAGAAAATACGGCTTATAAATTTCATTTAGCTGATCCCAAACCGAATTGCTCTCAGGATAGGTGGAGATCTTTCTTCTCTCGAACGCAAGCTTTTTGAAGTCTATCTCAGATATAGTTATGCCGTTTTCAAAAAGTCTGCTCTCTGCAAGTATAGAGCCGTTTTCCGCAATGATATTGTGACCCGAAAAGACCATATCCTGCGTTGACTCACCGTCACCGGCGGAGCAGTAGATATATCCTGCCACCAGTCTTGCAGACTGATTTGACACAAGCTGTCTGCGGTAAGAATCCTTGCCGATGACCTCATCGCTTGCGGACAGATTGCAAATAAGCGTTGCACCCGATTTAGCAAGATAATTTGAAACAGGGTCAGCCACCCACAGATCCTCGCAAAGCTCAAAGCCTATCTTCACGCAGTCGCTTGGCTGCTCGCCGTTGTTTTCCCAGTTGTCAAGCTCAAAGACATACTGTCCCATTTGTGCAGAATGCATATCGTCATCGGCAAAATACTGTGTAAGCTCAAGCTGGATATTGCCGCCCATATATGGTGCAAAATGCCTTGCCTCATAAAACTCGTTATAATTCGGTAAATGCGTTTTCGGTATAAATTTCAGTATCTCACCGTTTTGTATAACTGCCGCACAGTTATAAAGCTTGCCCTTTGCCCTCACAGGCATACCAACAGCCACAAGCATATCGCTGTTGACAGTTTTCTTCGCTATTTTCACAGCACCGTACATCGCCCTATCAAGCAAAGCGTTCTGAAAGAACAAGTCCTGACAGGTATAACCTGTTATGCAAAGCTCAGGGAACACAGCGACCTTTACGCCCTCTTCCCTGCACTTTTCAAGTTGACTGATTATTTTATCCACATTGAAGTCAACGTCTGCCACCTGTATCTCAGGGGTGCAGGCGGCGACCTTTATAAAACCGTCTTTCATAAAAATAAGCTCCTTACAAGAAATTATCATTGTTATCATTATACCATTTTTTATAGGTATAAGTCAATGATTTTTACAGTATAGCAAAACTATTTTAGAACGATACTAGACAATCCGCCACTAATGTGTTAAAATTGAGATATCACATCAAAGGGGGAACGCCATATGAACAAGCTGTGGGATAAGTTTCTTTTAGGCCTTTGCTGCTGTGCATTCATGCTTGCAGAGGGAACAGATCCGTCAAACATCACCACATTACTATTGGCTGTCATATGCTCCGCTATCTTTCAAATAAAACCAAGTTCTGCCGTTGCATACCTTTCAGTTATTGCGTACAGCTCACTTTGCATTTTCAGTAAAGAAGCTTTGATACTCGCCCCTTTGGTGCTTTATGATGCTTTCTGTACAAAATTTCACCCTGCTATGGTCTTAACATTCATAGGTGTACTTGCAAATATATTCACTCTGGAAAAAGACATATTCCCGCTTGTCGCTCTTTTTTTGGTAAGCTTCACAATTTCAAGCCGCAGCGTTCTGAACGAAAAGCTGACAAAGATGCTCATAAATACTCGTGACAATTCAAAAGAACTTACCACCCAGCTTGTAGAAAAAAACAAAGCCATGCAGAGAAATCAAGACTACGAGATATATCTTGCCACGCTGAAAGAGCGTAACCGCATTGCAAGGGAGATACACGATAACGTGGGACATATGCTCACAAGGTCTATTTTACAGCTTGGTGCGCTTTCGGTCATAAACAAAGATGAAACTGTCGGTGAAGCCATCAACGACCTGAGCGGCACGCTGAACACCGCCATGACGAGCATACGAAGCAGTGTTCATGATCTTCATGACGATTCTATCGCACTAAAGCCTGCTGTTGAAGACTGCATAAGACCTCTGAAAGACAGATTTGCAGTAAGCTGTGATTATGACTTTTCCGAAAGAATGTCACGAGATGTGAAGTTTTGCTTTATTGGCGTTATAAAAGAAGCACTTTCCAATACTGCAAAGCACAGCGACGGCGACAGCATAAAAATAATCATTCGTGAACACCCTGCTCTTTATCAGCTTAGTATCGCAGACAACGGAAGCTGTCCCGAAAAGATAGACGAAAACGGCATGGGGCTTGCCAATATGCGAGAGCGTGCGGCTTCTTTAAATGGAAACATAAACATCACATCGGGCAGCAAGGGATTCCGCATTTTTCTGTCTGTGCCGAAACAAAACCTGACTGAACGGAGGTATTGACATGAACATTGTTATAATAGATGATGACAAGCTTGTGGCAGTGTCGCTGAAAACCATTTTGGAAAGCACAGGCAGTGTGAAAGTTCTTGCCATGGGAAGCTGCGGTGAGGAAGCCATAGAGCTTTATTCTCTTCTCAAGCCTGATGTTCTGCTTATGGATATCCGCATGAACGGCATGAGCGGCATTGAAGCCGGCGAAAAGATCCTTGCTGGGTACCCTGACGCAAGGATACTTTATCTTACCACATTTTCTGATGATGAATACATTATAAAGGCTGTGCTTATGGGAGCAAAGGGATATATTTTAAAGCAGGATTTTGAAAGCATATGCCCTGCCCTTGAAACCGTCATGAATGGGCAGACAGTTTTCGGCTCAGATGTTGCAAGTAAACTTCCTGAGCTTCTTACCAATCACAGCAGTTTTGATTTTGACCACTACGGCATAGTCGAAAAAGAGCAGGAGATAATCGAACAGGTGGCAAAAGGGCTTAGCAACAAGGAAATAGCCTCACTGCTTTATCTCAGTGAGGGCACAGTGCGAAATTACATCAGCACTATCCTGGAAAAGCTCTCCCTCCGTGACCGCACACAGCTTGCTATTTTCTACTATACCAACATACAATAGCACTACAATTTCATAAAAAGTAAAGGCGCTGTAAAAAAAAGCGCAACAAAGCCCGTGGATTTCCTCGATATGGAAG
>OICB01000243.1_pt1 | contig 36015 bp, 34 predicted proteins | sample 1581121 | NCBI WGS metagenome assembly OICB01 (sample SAMEA3882544, study PRJEB24775) | human gut metagenome | biome: human-associated habitat; feature: intestine environment; material: feces | place: Netherlands | collected 2009/2010 | reverse complement strand
CACAAATGCCTGTATATCCCCCGGCTGAATTGAAAAATCTGCAAAAGTTGTTGCAAGGACTTTCCCCTCTGTGTCAATAATGCAGAATTCTGTTCTGGATATTTCTTTTAATCCCTCTAGTGTATTCTGTAGTACCTGATTTGATATCATCTGCTTACATCCCTTCCCGACTTTTTATGCGTATTTCTCCTTTTTCCCCATAGCTTTCCTTCGTTATGTGTTATTTTAATATAAAATTACCAAAAATGAAAGACCAAAACTTAATTTTTTTGCATTTTTTTGTATAAAATTCCTATTTTTCTATAAAACCTTCCCCATGTACCTCTCGTGCATCCCCAACAATGACAAAAGCATTCTCATCAATTTCATCAATTTTCTCTTTCAAATGTACCAGTTCCTTCTTTCCGACTACGCAGAACAGCATCAGCTTGTCCTCACCGGAATACATCCCTTTTGCAGAAATACCGGTAATTCCACGATCCAGATCTTCCATGACCATTCTGGAAACCTCATCCGGTTTGTCCGTAATAATATAAACAGATTTGGAGAACTTCAAACCTTCAATGATACCATCCGACACTTTTGTAACAAGAAATACTGCAATGATCGCGTAAAGAGCACGTTCCACACCAAACACATACATACCCACAACAACTATCGCACCATCTATAAACTGCATGATCTGTGCAATAGAATAATGTCGCAGATATTTCTGGATGATTGCAGCCAGAAGATCCGTACCACCGGTAGTTCCTCCACCAAGAAATACAAAGCCGATTCCAATTCCCTGCAGAAGGCCTCCGTACAAAGCAACCAGAAGAAAATCTCCTGATAATTTCCAGGACGGAAGAATTGCCAGCCAGATCGTAAGTGAAATATCGCCCATGAGTGCTTTTCTTACAAATGCAAACCCTTTTATTTTCGTAGCGAGAAGAAACAATGGAATATTCAATGCAAGGTTTGTCATCCAAAGAGGAATTCCGTTTCCATACAGTCCTTTTGTCCAGGCTTTTACCAGAATCGAAATACCCGAAAAGCCTCCTGTTACCATTCCCGCAGCATCAAAACAGGAAGTGATCGCAGTCGCCATAAGACCGGTTCCTACTATAATAAGAATGTATTCCAGATACCAAGGTTTCTTGCCAGCAATTTTCATAAGTACTCCTTTCTCTGCCGCTATATCTCAATAAAGTATCCCGTAACCCAAAAGAACGGGAACAGCGTCTGTTGGCTGTTTCCCGTTCTTAGTGTGCCCTATTTGGAAGGCATATTTGCAAATTTAATAAAATGATAGCTCTCAACAATCTGGAAATATTTGATAATTCTCGGATACAGCGGTTCTGCTGCTTCCCCAAATTCTTCCTTCACCAGTGCCGCAATCTCTGTGACAGTATGTTTCCCGTCGATCAGCGGCCAGATAAAAGTTCCCTGTGCATCCAGATGAACCTTGGTGTACTGCGGTTTGTTGAATACAGTCTGCGCAATCTTGTTGAACCATCCTGTATTTTCCACATCCAGAATCACGCGTCCCTTGATATCCTTGTGCCAGTGAAGTTCCTCGGATCTCACCGGAATTAGATCCAGGTAGTTGATATCCATATTTTGTTTTTTGCTTTTTTTACTCTGTTTTTTCATCAGGCTTTTTTCTTTTTCCATAAGGAGAATTTCAGCAGTGTCAGGATCATGATAATCATGAGAACAACACCACCGATGTTGCCAAAGTTAACAACTCCGGATACATCCAGGCTGATACCAGCAACTGCAAGGATAGCAAGTGCAATACCTACCAGACCTTCTCCGGCGATCATACCAGCACAGTACAGTGTACCATCTGTAACCTGATCGTTCTTTGTTTTTTCATCAACGTTCTTTCTGCCATCCATAAACATACGAACAACACCACCGATCATGATGGTTGCATTCAGATAGATTGGAAGATAAAGACCGATTGCAAAAGGCATTACCGGAATTCTTAAGATTTCCATACCAATTGCAAGGAATACACCGATGAATACAAGTGCCCATGGAAGATTTCCTCCCATGATACCTTCAACGATCATCTTCATAAGTCCTGCCTGAGGAGCCGGAACTTCTGCTCCGCCATATCCCCATGCTGCATCCAGAAGATACAGAACACCACCGATTGCAAGACCGGAAGCAACAACACCGATCAGCTCACCAATCTGCTGTGTCTTAGGAGTTGCCCCAAGAAGGTATCCTGTCTTAAGGTCCTGAGAAGTATCACCAGCGATTGCTGCGATGACACAAATTACAGAACCGATTGCGATTGCTGCTTTCATACCGTCAATTCCAGTCTGTCCACTGCTCTTGATCACAATTGTAGAAATCAGAAGTGTGGCGATTGCCATACCGGAAACCGGGTTGTTGGAGCTACCGATCATACCTACCATACGGGAAGATACAGTTGCAAAGAAGAATCCGAAAATTACGATAAGGAGTGCTCCAAGCGGATTAACCGGAATAGCCGGTACTGCCCAGATAATAACTACCATTGCAACGATACCGATCAGGATGAAGTTCATCGGAAGGTCTCTGTCTGTTCTTGCAGTTCCTTTTACGGATCCGCCCTTCATGCTCTTCATGGAATCACGGAATGTGCTGATGATCAGCGGCATGGATTTGATCAGGGAAATGATACCACCTGTAGCGATGGCACCTGCTCCGATATATTTAACATATTTGCTCCAGATTGCTGCCGCACCGCCAGCCGCATACAGCTGTGAAATAGTCACACCCGGATCAGCCGGATACAGCCATGTGTCTGGTCCGAACAGGCAAATCATCGGAATGATCACGAGCCATCCGACAATGGAACCTACGAACATGAAAGATGCTACACGTGGTCCTACGATATAACCAACACCAAGAAGTGCCGGATATACTTCCATACCAATCTCACCCTTAAGGGATGTAAATGCTGCAGAAACGTCTGCCGGGATAACCTTCAGACCGTCAACAACAAATTTGAAGACTGCTGCAAGTCCCATACCGGAAAATACAGTAGAAGCGTTTGCGCCGCCCTCTTCACCTGCAAGAAGTACGTCTGCACATGCAGTTCCTTCCGGATAAAGAAGTGTCGCATGCTCTTTAACAATAAGAGCGTTACGAAGCGGTACCATGAAAAGTACACCAAGGATACCACCGCAAAGTGCGATCAGAGTGATCTCAACCAGACTCGGTTTATCACAGAGCCCTTCTTCTGCCCATAAAAAAAGAGCAGGCATTGTAAAAATAGCACCTGCTGCAAGTGACTCACCGGCAGAACCGATCGTCTGCACCAGGTTGCTCTCCAGAATGGAGTTTTTCTTCATGATGACACGGATAACACCCATAGAAATAACTGCTGCCGGAATGGATGCGGAAACAGTCATACCGACACGAAGTCCGAGGTATGCGTTAGCTGCACCGAATACGATAGCAAGGATGACACCCATGATCACAGATGTTACCGTCATTTCTGCGGTTACTTTTTCAGCAGGAATATACGGTTTGAACTCTTTGTTTTCGTTCATTGATTTCCTCTCCCTTGTTTTTTTTGGTCCAATAACCTCATACTATTATAACCGACTTCATGTTGATTATCAAGGGCGATTTTATGAATTTTTTATATTTTCGTTCGTTTTATTTAACACTTTTTGGAAATGTTGCACATTTTTGTCTATTATCCGTCAATCTCCAGCTGTTTTGTCAGATATCTGCCGACAATTTTTGAAAAGTTCGCAATATCACGGATGTAAGCAAAATCCTTACCAAATATCTTTTTTTCCGTTGCGAGATCTTTTTCCTCTCCTGCGAATACCCCCAGAACACTGACATCAAGATTACGCAGACGCCGCACTTCTGTTGCTGTATCCGCGATTGCAGCCTTTCCCTGATAAGGCTCCGGATTTTTTGCATTCGGTCGGTTTATGATCACATCATATGGACGTCCATCACTCAAAATGATCATAATCTTCTTTTCTTCTTCTCTTTGAAGGAGATCATATCCGGCAGTCCTTATGGCCAATCCGTCACGATTGTTCGAAGACGTAACATAATTAAAGATGTTATCATTCTCTGACCGCGGATCATCGTATCTGCGAAACCGATGCATGATCGTATAATCCCAGAAGGTACAAAAGCTCATCACCCGATGCGGAATATCAACATTACTCAGTGCCTCGCTGATAATATAAGCCTGTAGTGCCACATCACCCTGCCGCTTCATCTGTGATCCGCTCGCATCGATCAGAACATCCACAACAAAATCCGATATTTCTCCTTTCAGTTCCTGTTGAAACAGTTTTGCATCATTAGTCCGGCCAATCCGCCACAATCTGGAAGGTACGATCATTCCACGATCCGAAAGAACAGTCTGTGTCTCACTTCTGAGTACCAGAGATTTCCGGAGTGTTTCTGTCAGGACAGTAATATTATGTTTCACGATCCTGTGTTTGTCATGATAAAGCCAGATATTTTTGTTTCGCAATCGTTTTGCATACTCGTACTGATAATTGCTTTTTACCGGATTTTTGAGAATTCCCTCCGTAAAGTACAGACTGCAGTCACTGTGAATTCCCCGGCACATCTGATAATTGATCTTCTTCTCTTCTGCTTCACTTAAATAAGACTTTCCATAATTCAATTCCACATATGTGTAAGCTTTCTCCAACATCTCCGGAGTAACTACTTTGACCGAACGCTTCTTTTGACGTTTTTCTTCCATTTCTTCTGTAACTGCAGAATTTTCAAGGCCGGAAACAGAATTTGTCAGCTGCTCTGCATAACTTTCCAGTACCTCTTCATACATTTCCTCTGAAAGAAAATCCTCCCAGGAATATTCCGTAAGATCTTCCATCGTCACTGCAAGCACCTGTTCCAGTGTCCCATGCATACTTTCAAAATCCGGATCCATTAAGCGATTATACAGTTCATCGATCACACGGATCAGTTCCAGTGTATCTGTACTGTTACCAGCTCTCTCTATCAACTCCATAAATGGCTGTAATTTTTTCTCCACATGCCATTCTCCGTTGTTCAGTCTTCTGCGGAGCACTGCAACTTTCAATCTTCCCGGAATATCTCTAAGATCCGGCAGTATATCAAATTCCTGTTCCAGAATATCCTCAATACACTGTCTCTGCATATCACGGATACCCGGCCGTTCTTCACAGATCTTGTCTCCTATAGCCTCTTCAATACAGAGCTGTGCTACAAACGTCAGCTCATTCTCTCCTGCCTGAAGAAATATTTTTTTAACAAGATAAAGCCCGAGCATATCCTTATCATAATATCTGGCAAGAGCGCCCTGCTTGATTCCATCATACAGTGCAATTGCCTTTGATCTGAGAAAAAGCGATACGTCAGGCTTCATATCCAATTGGTAATCTCCGCTTACTGTCCACAACAGATTACGGATCCTATTCTCCAGTTCCAGGCGATATTCATCAATTTCAACTGGTTCTGTATTATTCATATACATCTTCTCTGGTCCATTCCGATGGAATTCTGGTACTTACCACATCTTCTACGATTTCTTTTTCGAATACATCAAACGTTTTGTTAACTACTCCCATTCGGACAGCTTTTGCCGGGGAAAGTCCCACATCCACGATTTTCATTGCCGCAAGGAGTCCTCGAAGATCCAATGCTTTTGTTGAGATTTCACTGTTCAGTGCCTTCAGCTGCAAGTCCAGAAACAATCCAACAAACTGCTCTATCGCGCTTTCTCTGGCATTCGGGAACATCTGATGAAAAATAAATCCCAGCGTTTCTTCCGTCTGTGCCGGCATGTCGATAACCAAAAATCTGGATACAAGTGCTTCATTTAATTCTTTTGTTCCTGCATACCCATAATTCATCGTACCGATAAATCTTGCTGCAGGATGAAGATTAATCTTGTCATATCCCGGAACATCAATGGAACGCCGATAGTCCAGCGTTGCATGAAGAACAGAGACTGCATCATTTTTGGCCATATTGATCTCATCAAGGATTCCAAATCCGCCATATTCTGCACACCGGTAAATGCTTCCCTTTCGAAGCTTTACTTCATTGTCCTCAAAAGTATCCGTACCGATCAGATCTCCACTGTTTGTATTGACATGAAAAGAAATATTATAAGAAGGCCGGTTAAAAATATATGCCAGATTTTCTGCCAAAATATTTTTGCCGGTTGCTTTTGGTCCGGTCAGAAGCAGATTCTGTTCCTGCAGGATCCCCGCGATGGCCATCTCCAGAATATCTTTTCCATAAAATGGAATTGCAGGTTTGATAATTCTGTTTTTCACCTCATCAGAAACGGGATATACTTCCCGAAACTCTACAATTTTATTTATTAAAGAGGAGGAGACACCCTGCTCCTCCAGAAATTTCAATTCATTCACTTAAATTTCTCCTTTGAAGATCACACTTCAAAAATCAGATCGCCATAAGACGGCATCGGCCACATTTCTTTGTCCACCAGCATTTCCAGTTCATCCACCGGTGTACGAAGTTCTGTCATAGCCTTGCATACTTCATCTTTGCAGTACACTGCACGTTCTCTGCCTTCCGGAATCTCCGGAACCTTTGCCACGACCTTGGACAGTCTGTTCATTGCACTGTTCGTATCCTTCAGAAGTGCCGTACATTTCTCAAGAAGATCCATCTGTACACTCACATCAATCGGGCCTGCAGCTTTCACTGCATTGATGGAACCTGCCAGAACAGTCGTATATTTGATCACTGCCGGGATAATCTGTTTCGTTGCAATATCGATCATAGTCTTCGCTTCGATATTAACCGCTTTTGCATAGATTTCATATTGAATCTCTGCACGGGATTCCAGTTCAGTCTTTGTAAAGACATGGAACTCCTCAAACAGCTTCACTGCCTTTGGTGTAGTCAGCGCCGGAATCGCATCTACCATAGACGGCAGATTCGGCAGTCCACGACGTTTCGCTTCTTCTGCCCATTCCGGTGCATAACCGTTGCCGTTGAACACGATTCTCTGATGATCAATTGCATATTCTTTGATCAGATCATGTACTGCCATATCAAAATCTTCGGCAGCTTCCAGACGATCACATGCTTCTTTGAACGCTTCTGCTGCAATCGTATTGAGTACAACGTTACATTCAGAAATAGAATCTCTGGATCCTACCATACGGAATTCAAATTTGTTTCCGGTAAACGCAAACGGTGAAGTACGGTTACGGTCTGTCGCATCTTTCATGAAATCAGGAAGAGTCTTAACACCTGTCTCCAGAAGGCTGCCTTTCTTACTGTGTGTAGCCGTTCCGGTGCTGATCAGCTGATCAAGCACATCTCCGAGCTGTTCTCCAAGGAATACGGAAATAACAGCCGGCGGAGCTTCGTTTCCGCCAAGTCTCTGGTCATTTCCAACATCTGCCGCAGATTCGCGCAGAAGGTCGGCATGTGTATCTACTGCTTTGAGGATACAGGTCAGAACCAGAAGGAACTGTATATTCTCATGCGGTGTCTTCCCCGGATCCAGAAGATTGATTCCGTCATCTGTAGTCAGTGACCAGTTGTTGTGTTTACCGGAGCCATTTACGCCTGCAAATGGTTTCTCATGAAGCAGGCAGCGCATACCATGGCGGCTGGCTACTTTCTTCAGGATGCGCATCATGATCTGATTATGATCTGCTGCAATATTTGCCGGTGCATAGATCGGTGCCAGTTCATGCTGTGCCGGTGCAACTTCATTATGCTGTGTCTTTGCTGTCACACCAAGTTTCCAGCATTCTTCATTTACTTCCTTCATATAAGCAGAAATTCTCTGACGGATAGTTCCAAGATAATGATCATCCATCTCCTGACCTTTCGGCGGCATCGCACCAAACAGAGTTCTTCCTGTATATGTAAGATCTTTTCTCTGCAGCCATTTTTCTTTATCTACAAGAAAATATTCCTGTTCAGCACCAACAGATGGTGTTACCTTCTTTGAAGTTGTATTGCCAAAAAGGCGAAGAAGACGTAAAGACTGTGTATTGATTGCTTCCATAGAACGAAGAAGCGGTGTCTTCTGGTCAAGTGCTTCTCCTGTATAAGAACAGAATGCGGTAGGGATACACAGAGTTCCGCCAGCTGCATCATGACGTACAAATGCCGGTGAAGTACAATCCCATGCAGTATAACCTCTTGCTTCAAATGTTGCTCGAAGTCCACCTGACGGGAAAGAAGACGCATCTGACTCTCCCTTAATCAGTTCTTTACCCGAAAAACTCATCAGTACTTTGCCGTTTTCCTTTGGAGCTGTGATAAAAGCATCATGCTTTTCTGCAGTTACTCCTGTCAAAGGCTGAAACCAGTGGCTGTAATGTGTGGCACCTTTCTCGATTGCCCATTCTTTCATCTCATGAGCAACGACATCTGCTACTTCCAGAGAAAGTTCCTTTCCCTCTTCTATCGTCTTTTTCAGCTCTTTGTATACTTTTTTCGGAAGTCTTTCTTCCATGACAGCGTCATTGAATACATCACATCCGAAAAGTTCGGTTACATTCACGTAGTCTGACATCTTCTATCTCCTTTGGTTTATGCTTTGCTGTATGTTTCTCAGTTTTGATCTTATGATCATTCTTTGGTTTTGGTACTTTTTAAATAAAGGTTCAGTGCTTTATGCCTGTTTTCAATCTCCACATAAGTGTGATCACCACCAAACTCTCCGTCCAGTGTCCACGGCACTTCCTCTTCTGTCTCTATCATAAGCTTCTTTGACTTGAATGAATAGATCATGTCCGTGTTGTCCTCAGCCATCACCAGTGCAGTCATGATTTCCTGCAGCTGAAGAGGATTCTTCGGATGTCTGATCAGTGTCACCTCAAAAAGCCCATCATTCATATCTACATTTTTGCCAGTAAGATTTTTAAATCCTCCAACAGATCTGGAATTTGTAATCATTCCTACGATAAAATCATCTTCTACCTGAATCTCTTCAGAGGTTACTTTCATATGGTAGGATTTGATATCGAACAGTCGTTTTACCCCTTCCAGAAGGTATGCCACATGTCCAAGAACATTTTTCAGATCCTGGTCTGTTTCATAGGATACATCTGTAAACAGACCAAAAGCAGCCACATATGCAAACGTCTGGCTGTTAAATCTTCCTATATCACAGTGATACAGTTTTTCTTCCATGATCATCTGAGCAGCCTTCACCATGCTTTTGGGCATAAAGAGACTGTTTGCAAAATCATTGGTACTTCCTGCCGGAATATATCCAATCGGTACATTACTGTTTTTCTCTGTGATTCCGGTAACTACCTCATCCAATGTACCGTCTCCTCCGCTGCACACGATCAGATCAACAGAGTCCGCATATTCTTTTGCTTTTTCATATGCATCTTTCGGTGCCTGTGTTGCGCGGATAATGACCTCATAATCATGACTGCTGAATATATCAACAATATCCAGTAAATGCATCTTAATCCTGCCTTTTCCCGCTTTTGGATTAAACACAAAGAGCATTTTCTTTGCCACGGTCTGATGTCCCCTTTCTTTTGTTTTATTACGCAATCTATATCATACAACAAATTATTGCAAATTCCTAGATGCAAATTTTTCTGTTGCTCACGCCAAAATTTTTTATGGCAGATTTGACGACAAACAAAAAAAATCCTCTGTAAAACAGAGGATAAAGTAGCGAGAGGGGGATTCGAACCCTCGACACCACGGGTATGAACCGTGTGCTCTAGCCAACTGAGCTATCTCGCCATTTTCTTTAAGATATGGAACCTATAGGGCTCGAACCTATGACCCTCTGCTTGTAAGGCAGATGCTCTCCCAGCTGAGCTAAGATCCCATTTTGTATCTGTCACTTTGACCGACTCTATGTAAGCCGCTCTTGCAACCGACTTCGTTAGTATACTATGTCCCACTCAAAGTGTCAACACTTTTTTTATTTTTTTTATATTTTATTTTGTTTATAAATTTCCGACAATTTTATCTTTGATAATTGCCAGGATCTCTCTGGGAATATACAGAAGAAGTCTCCAGGAACGATATCTGGACGGAACCGGATAAATTTCCCGACAGCCACACTTTCTGCCAATCATTACCCCTCGAAACACATGAAAATTATTAGTCACTACCCCAATTGCCGGCTCCGTACTGCCGATCAGCTCCAGACTGTAATCCAGATTTTCTTTGGTATTGGTCGAACGTTCTTCTCGGATCAGACGTCCTCCATCAATCCCATGTTCTGTCAGATATCTGTACATAGCCTCCGCTTCACTGATTCGTTCCCCGTCTCCCTTTCCTCCGGAAAGCACAGCCCTTGTCCCGGGATTTTCTTCAAGATAGAGCAAAGCCCTTCTGGTTCTTTCCAGAAGGGCTAATGTCATTCTTGTACCATCTACATGCGCGCCAAGTACAATGATATAATCCAGATTCTCTCTGGCTTTCATTATTTACCGCAGCAGTATTTGTATTTCTTACCGCTTCCGCACGGACAAGGATCGTTACGGCCGATTTTATGCGGTTTTACAACTGTACCGGATTTTTTCTGCTCTTTGTAGAGTTCTTTACGTTTTTCTTCTGAGAAGATTTCATCCCACTGTGGAAGCTGATACAGCCAGTCTGCCTTTGCATCAACCATATTCTTGTAAAGAAGTTCTTTGTCAAATGCAAGTGTGACTTTTGTATTCTCATCCATAGTCTCAATCGGGTTCGGGATCTTAAGACTGTCATTGATACCATCCAGGAAACCAACCATAGTCAGGACATCCTGTCCGTATTTTTCTGCCAGTTCCTTGACTGTACCACTTACAACTTCATCCGGATTGGAAAGAAGCTGTTCGTAGATTCCCTTTTCAATATTAAAATAGTTTGCCCAGAATCTCTGAAGCTGATTGCGGTCTGCCTGCTGATTGTAAGCAATTTCGCGCCACTGCTCTAAGATTGTTTTATCACTCATTGTTTCATCCTCTTTTCAAAAATTTTGCCTGTGCTCCATTATATCATCTTTTTTCCCAAAACACAAATCCTATTCTTATAATTTTTGTGAAAAATGTGTATATATAAAAAATAAACCGGTCATACTGTAAATGTTCCCTGAAGGATTCTTCAGGAAACATACTGCAAAAGATAATTTCAGGAAAAACTTATATCCTCCCCTTAAAAGGTCTCAGAGCTGACACAGATACGCGGTTCTGGGACTTTTCTCGTTTTATTTCACACCAAGTTTTTCAAGATCTGCTGTTACCTGTTTAAAATCTTTAAAACAAATGGTATGAATTCCCTGTTCCTGTGCTCCCCTGCAGTTTTCCGGACGATCATCGATGAACACACATTCCTCCGGTTTCAACTGGTATTTATTCAGAATTGTCTGATAAATTTCCGCATCTGGTTTCAGCTGCTTAGCATAACAGGAAAAAACCTCTCCATCCATTTCTCTACGGAATGTCAGTTCCTTTTTCGTGTGATCCAGCATATAACTGCTGTAATTAGACAGGATATATACATGATATCCCTTACTTTTCAGATATTTTACCCAGGTATCCGCATATGGTCTCTTTCGAATAGTCTGTCCGCTGCCTTTGATGACTTTTTCGATATCCTCTGCATCCTGTGGATCCAGTTCCTGAAACTGTTTCAGATAAACTTCTTCCTCATACAGTCCACGATCCCGTTCCTCCCATACCGGGCTCAGAAAAGTCGCATTCGCAATTCGTTCTCTTTTTTCAGGAGCAAATCCAAAACTGTCCAGATAAGACTCCCAGTCATAATCTACCAGAACTTTTCCCACATCAAAGATCACATTCTTTATCTCGCCAGCCACCTGCTGTTCCTCTTTTTTCTTATTCAAATATTTGAACAACATAAGGAGTACATAGCACATCACTGCCACAAACAGTACCGTAAAAAGTGATGCCATAAATTGTTTCTGTGAAAAATCGCCCTTCAGTGCAAAATACATTGGAAGACAAAAGATCATCAGTAGTGCGATCACGCCAATGATCGCAGCATATTTTTTCCAGTTTTTCATACAAACCTCTTTGTCACTAATGTTAAGAAATGCGCCGGAGCGAACTCCGGCGCGTCATCATGTCAACTAATTTTTATGAAATTATTTATTTCTGTAAATGATATCATTTCTTCCTGGTCCATTGGAGATCATTGTGATCGGGAATCCGATCTGTTTCTCTACAAATTCGATATACTTACGGCAATTTTCCGGAAGTTCATCATAGTTCTTAATTCCACGGATATCTGATTTCCATCCTGGAAGAACTTCAAAAACCGGTTTTGCTTTTTCCAGAAGTCCTGTTGTAGGGAATTCTGTTGTAACTTTGCCGTCAATTTCATAACCTGTACATACCGGAATCTCATCAAGATAACCCAGTACATCAAGTACTGTAAATGCAACATCTGTAGCTCCCTGCATACGGCATCCATATTTGGAAGCAACACAGTCAAACCATCCCATACGTCTCGGGCGGCCAGTTGTTGCACCATACTCTCCACCGTCTCCGCCTCTTCTTCTAAGTTCATCTGCTTCTTCTCCGAAGATCTCGGAAACAAAAGCACCTGCACCTACTGCGCTGGAGTAAGCTTTGCATACAGTAATGACTTTTTTGATTTCATATGGCGGTACACCAGCACCAATAGCACCATAAGCTGCAAGGGTGGAAGAAGATGTAACCATCGGATAAATTCCATGATCCGGATCTTTCAGAGAACCAAGCTGTCCCTCAAGCAGGATCTCTTTGCCTTCTTTTAATGCATTCCACAGGAAAAGAGATACATCTCCAACGTAAGGAGCAACCATTTCTTTATATTTCATCAGTTCATCAAAAATTTCATTTGGATCAAGAAGCGGTTTGTGATACAGATGCTCAAGAAGAATATTCTTTGTCTCAACAACGCGCTCTACTTTTTCTCTCAGGGAATCATCATGGAACAGCTCATTTACCTGGAAACCGATTTTTGCATATTTATCTGAATAGAACGGTGCAATACCGGATTTGGTAGATCCGAAGGATTTACCACCCAGACGTTCCTCTTCGTACTGGTCAAACAGAATGTGATATGGCATAACGATCTGAGCTCGGTCAGAGATCATAATCTTCGGTGCCGGAACGCCTCTTGAAACAACTTCATTGTATTCTTTAAAAAATACCGGAATGTTCAGTGCAACACCGTTTCCGATAACACTTGTTGTATGGTTATAAAATACGCCAGACGGAAGTGTATGCAATGCAAATTTGCCATAATCGTTGACGATTGTATGTCCTGCATTGGCTCCTCCCTGAAATCTTACGATAATATCAGCTTTCTGCGCGAGCATATCAGTAATTTTACCTTTACCTTCATCTCCCCAGTTTGCTCCAACTACTGCTTTGATCATGACACTTTTTCCTCCTCGTGTTTTATTTGATCTATCATACGTTTATCTCTGCTGTCATACCCAACATGTCTTTGTGTGCATCCAGAACCGGCTGTACAGTCTTCTCAATAAATGTAACCGTCTGTTCTTTGGCTCTGCCGACATATCTGGACGGCTCCATAGATTTGCGCAGTTCCTCGATTGTCAGATTGAAGGCCGGATCTGCTGCGATTCTCTCAAGAAGATCATTGTCTTTTCCTTCTACTTTAACGGTACGTCCGGCTTCCATGGAAAGTTCACGGATGCGTTCATGAAGCTCCTGACGGTCTCCACCTGCTTTTACAGCATCCATCATGATGTTTTCTGTCGCCATAAATGGAAGCTCTGCCATCATATGTTTCTCGATTACTTTCGGATAAACAACCAGTCCGTCAACAACATTCAGGCACAGATCCAGGATACCATCGATTGCCAGGAATCCTTCCGGAATACTGAGTCGTTTGTTTGCGGAGTCATCCAGGGTTCTCTCAAACCACTGTGTTGCAGAAGTAATTGCCGGATTCAGTGCATCCACCATTACATATCTGGAAAGAGATGCGATACGCTCACTTCTCATCGGATTTCTCTTGTAGGCCATCGCAGAGGAACCAATCTGTGATTTTTCAAATGGTTCTTCTACTTCTTTCAGATGCTGCAGAAGGCGGATATCATTGGACATCTTATGTGCGCTTGCCGCAATACCTGCAAGAATATTCAGGACTCTTGTATCTACTTTACGGGAATAGGTCTGTCCGGATACCGGATAGCAGTTCTTGAATCCCATCTTTTCTGCGATCATCGGATCAATCTTGTCGATTGTCTCCTGATCCCCTTCGAACAGTTCCAGGAAACTTGCCTGTGTTCCGGTAGTTCCCTTGGAACCCAGAAGTTTCAGTGTGCCCATTACATATTCCAGATCTTCCAGATCCATCAGGAATTCCTGTGTCCAGAGAGTTGCACGTTTACCAACTGTTGTCGGCTGTGCCGGCTGGAAATGTGTAAATGCAAGAGTTGGCTGTTCTTTGTATTTATCTGCAAATTTTGACAGTTCTGCAATTACGTTCACCAGTTTTTTCTGAACCAGCTTCAAAGCCTCAGCCATCACAATGATATCTGTGTTGTCACCTACATAACAGGATGTTGCACCTAGATGGATGATTCCTTTTGCTTTCGGGCACTGTACGCCATATGCATACACGTGAGACATAACGTCATGGCGTACCTGACGTTCTCTTTCTTTTGCCACATCATAGTTGATATCATCCTTGTGAGCTTTCAGTTCATCAATCTGCTCCTGAGTGATATTCAGGCCAAGTTCTTTTTCTGTTTCAGCCAGAGCGATCCACAATCTTCTCCAGGTGCGAAATTTCATATCCGGAGAAAAAATGTACTGCATTTCCTTGCTGGCATAACGCTCTGAAAGGGGACTTACGTATCTGTCTGTACTCATGTATTTACTCCTATCATCTCACTCGATTAACCGCAGGGGTAACTGCGGTTGCTCGGATTTCCTATCATTACGCAGAAATTATATAACATCGCATCATTAAAAGCAATCCCTTTATTCCTCTCCCTGATGAAATTTACCAAGGAATTCTTTGATTCGTGCATTACTTGAAGAAAATACTTCCTGTGGAGTACCTTCTACAGCAATTACACCTTTATCCATAAAAATAACTCTGTCGGAAATATCCCGAGCAAAGTTCATTTCATGTGTCACGATCACCATCGTGATATGGATATCCGCCAGTGAACGGATTACTCTCAAAACTTCTCCGGTAAGTTCCGGATCAAGTGCGGAAGTCGGCTCATCAAAGAACAGGATTTTCGGATTCAGTGCAAGGGCTCTTGCTATCGCAACTCGCTGGCACTGTCCGCCTGACAACTGATACGGATAAGCATCTTCTTTATCAGACAATCCCATCTTTGCCAGAAGATCTCTTGCTTCTCTGTAAACCTCATCTTTATTTCTCTTCTGCACATGGATTGGTGCATCGGTAATATTTTTCATGACCGTATAATGCGGAAACAGATTAAAGTTCTGAAAAACCAGGCCAAAGCAGGACTGAATCTCTTTCAGTTTTGTTTTATTCGGCAGACAGACTTTACCGTTTTCGGTCCAAACCGTTTTATTTCCCATATAACTTACTTCACCGTCATCAATCAATGTCAGCAGTGTCGCACAGCGAAGAAGCGTGGATTTACCGGAGCCTGAGGAACCGATAATTGAAACGACCTCTCCTTCATTTACATGAATCGACACATCCTTCAGTACCTGAAGACCGTCGAACTCTTTTTTGATATGATTCATTTCCAGAAGACTTGTACTCAAAGCATTTCCTCCTAACGATAGTAATTCAGTTTCTTTTCAAACCATTCCATAACCCAGGCAACTACAAAGTTAAAGATATAGTAGAATACCCCGGCGATCACAAACGGAACAACTGTTGTCTGCGCAGCTGCGATCTGTTTTGCCAGCGCAAACATCTCAATATAAGATACCGAATAAACAAGGGAGGTATCTTTGACAAGTGTAATGACTTCATTTGTCACAGAAGGAAGCACGATCTTTACAACCTGCGGTAATACGATTTTGAAAAATGTCTGGCTTTTATTGTATCCCAGAAGCTGTGCTGCCTCATACTGTCCCACCGGAATCGACTCAATTCCGGAACGATAGATTTCTGCAAAATATGCGGCATAATTCAGAGAACATCCCAGAATGATCGCGGTAAATTTATAATTGCCGATATTCATTCCCCACAGATAGAACGGTCCAAAATACCACAGCAGCAGCTGCAGCATCAGTGGTGTTCCTCGCATAATAGAAATATATGCCTTAACGATCCAGCTTAATGGCTTGAACCTGCTCACACGTCCAAAATATACAACCATGCCAAGTGGCAGGGAAAATAACAGTGTCAGAAAAAAGATCAGCAGCGTCTGCCCAAATCCCGTGGTAAGCTGTTGTAACATTACCTGAAAACTCATGTACTCTCCTCCATAAACCTACAAGAGGGATGCCACCCGGAAAACCGGGAAGCATCCCATTCTGTATTCGTATTTTATGTATTGCTTATTTTTCTTCTGTTTTATCTGTTTCTGCATCATCTGTTGCATCTTTGGAATCCTCTGCCGATGCATCATCAGAAGCTTTCAGTGTTACCATATCTGCGATTTCATACTTCTCAGCAAGTTCTGCAACCGTTCCATCATCTGCAAGTTTCTGAAGGTCTGCATTCACAATATCACAGAGTTCTGTATTACCCTTTTTAAATCCGATTGCATACTGTTCTGTATTCAGTGTCTCATCAAGGATCTTGAATCCCTCTCCTCTGGAATTCAGCTGATATTTGGCAACTCCGACATCGATTGCCAGTGCATCCAGTGCCCCTGCCTGCAGTTCTGTGAATGCAGTATTGTAATCTGCAAATTCATTCAGTGCTCCAAAGGTATCCGCCAGTTCTTTCTGTCCGCCTTCTTCCTCACTCTGAAGAAGATCCAGTGCTGCGGAAGCTGCCTGCACACCAACGGTCTTACCGGCAAGATCTGTAAGCTTCTCAATTCCGGAATCATCTGCAACAACGATTACCTGACTGTTATCTACATACGGCTCTGAGAAAGTATAATCATCTTCTCTTCCGTTCATAGTAAATCCATTCCAGATACAGTCGATAGATCCGGAATTCAGTTCCATATCCTTGGAATCCCAGTTGATTGGTTTTTTCTCCAGCTCCCAACCTTCCAGATCACACACAGCCTGTGCCAGTTCCAGGTCAAATCCTGTGTATTCACCATTCTCATCCATATATCCATATGGCGGATATTCCGCATCAAATCCAACGATCAGAGTCTTATCTTCTATTCCTGCCTGCACACTTACTGCAGATACCATTCCCAGTGCCATTACTGCTGTCATAACTACTGCAACTGCTTTTTTCTTCATCTCTCTATCTCCCTTGACATATTATTTTTCTTTTAATACGTAGCCACTCTACCACGTGAAAGTATTGATATCGTAACATACCCATTCTGACCTGTCAAGTGAATTTTGCGCTGCAGCTTTCATATAGCATACCAACTCTCTAATCTTACATCTGGTCTTTATGATGCAGCACTGTCACACTGCACGGTGGCAAATACAGATTCAGCGATCCAGCCTGGCATAGAATCTGTTTCTGGTGGTCTGTATACCCTTCCTGAGAAGATTGCACCAGCCTTGTAAATACTGTTTTTTCCAGTCTGCTGATTCCTGCCGGCCAGACTTCAATCATAACATCTCTGCCTTCATCCCGGTTGTTCAGTACGATGATCATCTGCTCCGTATGAGAGAATCTCGCATAACAGAGGCCCTGATAATCATTCCATAGGAATTTCAGAGAACCGCTTCTGAGCATTTTGTATTTCTTATGAACCGCGATCATGACCTTGTAGAAATTCAGAAGTTCCATATCTTCATGCCCCCACGGGTAAGTTCGCCGGTTATCCGGATCTGTAAATCCGCAGACACCTGCCTCATCCCCATAATACAATGTAGGAGCTCCCGGCCATGTCATCTGTATGGCAATCGCTTCACGCATGATCGCCGTATTGATATTTTCAGACGCCGCCTGTGCTCCGGCATAGGAAACACGTCCAACCCTGTGATTTGTTCTGGTAAGGAATCTGGAATGATCATGATTTGACAATTCATTCATCGCAGTATGAAGAGATGACATATGCAAAGAACGCATATGCGTCTTCATTGCTCCGATAAACGCATCACTGTTTCCATAAAGATCCTCTCTATATTCATCACTGTGTTTTTCCATTCCGGTCAGGAACCATGTCACAGGCTCCATGAACGCATCATAGTTCATGACAGAATCCCACTCATCTCCCTGCAGCCATCCTTCCGGACTTCCATAATGTTCTGCAAGAATCAGTGCTTCCGGATTCGCTTCCTTGACCGCTTTACGGAAATCTTTCCAGAACTGGTGATTAAACTCATTGCTGTGTCCCAGATCTGCTGCCACATCCAGTCTCCAGCCATCCACATTATATGGTGCAGACACCCACTTCTGTGCCACTTTCAGGACATAATCATACAATTCTCCTGAACCTTCATAATTCAGTTTCGGAAGTGTATCATGCGTCCACCATCCATCATAAGTCGGATTATAAGGCCAGCAATTCTGATCATGAAAATCAAAGAAATAACGATACGGACTGTCTGCAGATATATAAGCTCCCGGTGCATAACCTTCCTGTCCTTCATATATTCTTTCTCTGTCCATCCACTTATTAAAAGATCCACAATGGTTGAATACTCCATCCAGAATAATCTTCATGCCACGTTTATGCAGTTCTTCCACAAGCTGTGCAAACATCTGATTACTTGCCTCCAGATTGCGCTTATCTGTCACACGCCGGATATATTTTGTGGCATGTGTATTATCTCGATCCTCCGGTGCAAGCAGTCCGTCACAGTCTTCAACGATCTTTCCGTAATGTGGATCCACATAATCGTAATCCTGACAGTCGTATTTGTGGTTACTTGGTGATACGAAGATTGGATTAAGATACAGCACTTCAACGCCCAACTCTTCAAAATAATCCAGTTTGTCAATAATGCCCTGCAGGTCTCCTCCATAGAATTCCCTGACTCCCATAACTGCCGGAGTCTTGGACCAATCTGTCACTTTTTCACTGTGTTCACCAATATATGCATATTCGTCGCTTTCCACATCGTTGGACGGATCTCCATTGCGGAATCGATCCACAAAAATCTGATACATCACCGCACCCTTTGCCCAGTCAGGTGTATGATAATTCGGATAGATTTCAAACTGTGCCCATTCCTGCAGCTCAGAACAGACTCCCTGTTCCGTGTAATAGCATGTAGCCCATCCATACTGAATTTCAAAATGATACCGAAAAATCTCTTCCGGCATCACAATCTTTGTTCCATAATAATCAAAACCTTTTGTGGTTTTGTATACTTTCATTTTATATTTCTGATCTCCGGATACGAGATATACCGCATCCACATTATTCTTCTGGGTTCTGAAGCTGATTATTACCTTTTCGCCACTCTTTGGCTCAGTAGGATTTCTATAATACCTTGTTCCGTCACTGAAAAGAGCCTCCTTGTTAAACACTGGTCTCATATTCAGAATATACTACATTTTTCTTGCAATATCTTCGTTTTCCTGCTTCATCGTCAATCTTCCTTGTCTGTATTATTTATATTGCACTGGAAATGTAATCTGCATTTCCGAGTTTCTTTGTCTGCAATCTACTTTTGTATTAAGGATACCTCAGTTTCATATGCAGATGCGGCCTGGTCGTTAAACAGTACCCACTCAACCAGATCAAAACTGTCTGGATTCTCCTGTAAAAATCTATGAACGGTATCTACCGCAATCTTCGCAGCGCGCTCAACCGGAAAACAATACACTCCTGTAGAAATAGATGGGAATGCAATTGTTCTGATTCCGTTCTCCACCGCAATCTTCATCGAATTATAATAACAGCTTGCAAGAAGCTTATCTTCATCATTATTTCCACCATACCAGATCGGTCCGACTGTGTGGATCACATAATCACATGGCAGATTATATGCCTTGGTAATCTTTGCCTCTCCTGTTTCGCATCCATGAAGCATCCTGCATTCCGCAAGAAGTTCCGGTCCTGCTGCACGATGGATTGCACCATCAACACCGCCACCACCAAGAAGAGAATTATTAGCAGCATTTACAATTGCCTGTACATCTGTAATTTTGGTTATATCACCTTTGACTGTTTTAATCGAATACATAAACTTCGCGATACCTCTCCGTTACAATTTATTTTTCATATGGAAGCGTGCTCTGCCATCCGGTATGTTTTTGTTTTAATTTGAACGTAATAGAATCCGGAATTTCTTCCTTCTCGGCTATATTATACTCACATATTTGATTAATGATATCATGAATCTTTTCTGACGTAAAGCAGTTCTGGAACCGGAAGTGTATCCGGGTAATTGAATGTATAATCGACTATATCGTCTTTTGCCGCTGTTTTTAGACAGTAAAAAAGACAGCGGGATAAGCTGTCTTTTTTGGAGAAGGTATTTCTTCTTATGGGGTGTAGCAAAAACTATATAATGTATTGGGGGGTTTTTACAGTTATTATAGTACCATGACTCCCTCCAAAAGTGTGCACAAACTTCACAAAATTTAGTATTTGTTTTTATGCACTTTGTATACTCTATTCTTGAGGCATTTCATTTTTCGCTGTAAAAAGTGCCTCAAACTCATCGCGCTGAATCTTTTCCTTCTCTAAAAGAAGTGCTGCACACTTGTGAAGAACATCCATATGCTGAGAAATAATCTTTCTTGCATCTGCATGGCAGCGGTCAATAATATCATGAACCTCTTTGTCAATCTCTTTTGCAACTTCTTCACTGTAGCTTCTGGTATGTGCCAGATCACGTCCGATAAAGACTTCATCTCCGTCATCCCCGTAAGTGATCAGCCCAAGCTTGTCAGACATACCATACTGCATGACCATTGCACGTGCTGTACTGGTTGCACGCTTAATATCATTTGATGCACCTGTTGTAATATCACCAAAGATGATTTCTTCAGCAACACGTCCACCCAGAAGTGTCGTAATATCCTGCAGCATCTTGCCTTTGGTATTAAACATGTCATCATTTTCAGGAAGAGGCATGGTATATCCTGCGGCTCCCATTCCGGTAGGAATAATGGAAATCGTATATACTGGATCCATATCCGGAAGTACATGGAATAAGATCGCATGTCCGGCCTCATGATATGCTGTGATCTTCTTCTCTTTCTCAGAAATAACTTTGCTTCGTTTCTCTGCCCCGATACCAACTTTGATAAATGCATGCTTGATATCCAGCTGTGTAATATAACTGCGTCCTGATCTGGCAGCCATGATCGCAGCCTCATTCAGAAGGTTTTCAAGATCTGCCCCTGTAAAACCGGCAGTTGTCTGCGCAATCTGTGCAAGATCCACATCTTCTCCAAGCGGTTTGTCTTTTGCATGAACTCTGAGGATTTCTTCCCTTCCTTTGATATCCGGACGGCCTACTGCAACCTTACGGTCAAAACGGCCAGGACGAAGAATCGCCGGATCAAGGATATCCACACGGTTGGTAGCCGCCATAACGATAATTCCTTCATTTACACCGAAACCATCCATCTCTACTAGAAGCTGGTTCAGAGTCTGCTCTCTTTCATCATGTCCACCACCCATTCCAGTACCACGTTGTCTGGCAACTGCATCAATCTCATCAATAAAGATGATACATGGTGCATGCTTCTTGCCCTCTTCAAACAGGTCACGTACACGGGATGCGCCGACACCGACAAACATCTCTACAAAATCAGATCCTGAAATAGAGAAAAACGGAACTCCCGCTTCTCCGGCAACTGCTTTTGCAAGAAGTGTCTTACCTGTTCCAGGAGGTCCTACAAGGATCACTCCTTTCGGAATCCTTGCTCCAACATTTGTATATTTCTGTGGAGCTTTCAAAAAATCAACAACCTCGACCAGATCTTCTTTTTCTTCCTGAAGACCTGCCACATTCTGAAATGTAACTTTTTTGTCATCCGGCAGCATCATTCGGGCACGGCTCTTTCCAAAATTCATCATCTTGGCATTACCTCCGCCTCCTGACATCTGACGGTTCATCATAAGAAACAGGAAAATCACCAGCCCACCTGTGAGAAGTACCGGAAAAAATGTTGTCATAAATACACTTTCCTGCGGAACATCTGCCACTTCCGGATGAATGCCGTAGCCTTCCAGAAGCTTCTGTGCGTCTTTAACATCTGTTACATATACTTTTTTCTGCCCTTCACCTTCGATATCCGCAACAACGGAACCGGTAGGCACTTCCCTGTTTTGGTAGATTTTTGCAGAAGAAAGCTTACCATCCTCTGCTGCCTGTTTCATACTTTCCATTGAGTAACTGCTCTGTGATGCTACCTGATTGTTCAGATAAAAGTATCCGGCAACCAACATCACGATCAATACAAGATACAGGCCAATTCTGCCTGACTGTTTATTCACCTGCTGCTGTCTCCTTTCAATCCTGGTTTTCTAATTCAACCACCCCGATAAACGGAAGATTTCTGTATTTCTGTGCGTAATCCAGACCATATCCTACTACAAATTCATCCGGAATATTAAAACAGCAGTAGTCTACTTTTACGTCTTTTACCCTGCGTTCCGGTTTGTCCAGCAGTGTGCACAGACGGATGCTGTTAGGATTTCTTCCCTTCAGGATTTCGATCAGGTAGCTGAGAGTTCTTCCTGAGTCAATGATATCCTCCACGATCAGAACATCTTTGCCGATCAGCGGCTGATCTAGATCTTTTACGATTTTTACAACACCACTGGATTTTGTATCATCACCATAGCTGGATACTGACATAAAATCAAGGGATACCGGAACAGTAATTCTCTTTGCCAGTTCACAGGTAAAGAATACGCCACCCTTCAGAACACAGATAAGATGTATTTCCCTTCCTGCATAATCCCTGCTGATCTGGGCTGCGATCTGCTTAATTCTTGCATCCACTTCTTCTTCACTCAGTAAAACTTTGATTTTTTCACTCATTGTACGTTTCCTCCTTGGTATGTGATCTCCAATACCCTTCCTGTTTCGGAAGTGATTTTGTAACGCTCATTGATTCTTCCGCCTACGATCCACAAAACTTCATTTCCATCGACAACCAGTGGGAGTTTCCCTCTCAGTTCACCCGGAATTTTATCATCGATCATACAACGTGTCAGCTTCTTATGCCCGCTGCTCTGACTGACTGCCATATAGTCACCGCTTCTGCGTGTGCGGACAGTCAGTTCGCAATTTATTTTATCACAATCAAACCATTTCGTATACTTTTTTTCCAAAATCTTCTCACCATTATATGAATAAATTTTTGCAGTAAAGCATCCCTGCTTCCATTTCGTTTCTCCCGGAACAACAAGATTTTGGATTTTCAGTTCTTCTGTCTCACTATCTGATTCTGCGATCATATTTTTCTTTCGGATCTGTACTCCTTCATAAACTCTGGACGCCTCCAGTTCATATGGAAGATCTGCTTTTCGTCCAGTCTGCATACCATACAGATCTCTGATCTGTTTTATATGACCAGAGGTAAGGTCACTCTGATGTCCGCCTGTTACTTCTAATATCTCCCTGATCACATATGTCTGGATAATTGTTTCTTTTTTGAAAAACTCATGATCCAGGACATATCTGTCTTTTGCTTTCCTGTATCCTGCTGCCATTTCTCCTGCCAGCTTCGTAAAATAGGCTTCTGCCTGTCCGAATATTTCTGACGCTTCTGCCATATGTGTAACTGCCCTTGGATTTACTTCCTGCTCAATGAGTGGCAGAATGTGACGTCGTATACGGTTTCTCGTATAATCATCTTCCATATTGCTGCTGTCCAGAACTGTCTGAATGCTGTTCTCCTCTACATAATTGACGATTTCACTCCGTTCTAAACACAAAAGAGGCCGGATAATTTCTCCGTTCAGTGGCTTCAGCGAGCAGAGGCCCCTGATCCCGGTTCCCCTGGCCAGGTGATGCAGCATAGTTTCCGCCATATCATTTTGGTTATGTGCAAGCGCCACACGTACCTGTTCCGGTATCGCCACTGCATTTTCTTTCTCTTTTTCAAAAGCGATTCGACGAACTTTGCGACCGGCTTCTTCGGTTCCCATCTTCCAACTGAGAGCCAGAGCAGGAACATCATAATTATATACTGCACACGGGATCTTCCATTCACTGCATATTTTCTCCACCATCTGCTGATCCCGCAGAGCTTCTTTTCCACGGATTCCGTGATTTACATGTACTACGCGGAGACGATAGCCAAATTCATCTCTGAGTTCATTCAATATATGAAGCATTGTCATCGAATCCGGACCGCCAGAAACACCAAGGATGATCTCTGAACAATTTTGCAGCATTCCTGTTTCAGTCATAAATCTTTTTACTTTCTGCAATGTATCTTTATACATCTTCTTTTCTCCTGTGTTTTTATTTTCTTACCACATTCGCTACAAGGACCGTCATATCATCCCTCGCATGATAATCGCTGTACCCGAGTGCCCGTTCCAAAATCCCCCGGCTGATCTCTCTGGGTGTTTCATCCTGAATATCCATAATGATCTCTTTCATCGTCTCTTCCTCACATTCAACAGGCAGCGCGTCCATCACACCATCGGTCATCATGATCAGATAATCTCCATGATACAATTTTCTGGATGCCGTGTCAAAATCAATCCTCTGTACCAGTCCCGCCGCAAGGCTTTCTGATGAAATAGCTTCCACCCAGTGGTCACGTTTGATAAATGTCGAAGCTGCACCTGCTTTTAGGAACTCACAGATTCCCGTATAGAGATCTACTGCACAGATATCTACCGTAGAGAACATCCCTTCCCTGCCTTTCAGAACAAGCGCAGAATTTACCATACGTGCCGCAGTCTCCTGAGAAAAGCCGGAATCCAGAAACTGTTCCAGAAGTTCCACTACAATCTCACTTTCTCTGCATGCGTCCATACCCGATCCCATTCCATCAGACAGACACATCACAAATCTTCCACCGTCTTCCTGTCTGCAGATATAATTATCCCCTGATACTTTTTCATTTTCTCTTGTAAGTCTGGATACTCCGTATAACATCTGATAACTGACATCTTCTACAAAATGAATCGTATGAAATTCCCCATTTACAATACACCGGCTTCCCTGCACAGACGTCATATTACTTTCGCATAACTCTGAGAGCATCTGTGCAACCTCTGTTACAGAAACACACTGTCCGCTCCTGGCACGCAGAGTAAGAAAAATCTGTCTGCGCCCTTCAACTTTGTCCATCACCCACGCAGCTTTCAAAATCACATGTTTTCTTCGCAGATTCTTTTTCAGTTCTTCCTGAAATTCCGGTTCTGCTGCCGAAATATCATACAGATCATTTGCTACTGTCTCCATAATGGCCGCTGTCTCTGTCAGCTGCTGAGCCACTGCCAGCCGACTTTCGATCATACGATTCATCCATATAAGATTCTGTTTTTCCTGTCGAAACTGTTCGCGTACTTCTTCCAGATATTGCAATGATTTTCCGCATACGCTCCCCCATTGCATACGAAGTTTCTCAAGTTCTCCTTCATCATCTTTTTCGAGAGCACGTACCAGTGCTTCTCCCCCCTGACACATTGTTTCTGCCTGACTTCCCCAGCAGATTTCCCGATGATAGCAGTTACTGCACAGACGATCATTCGCATCCGTCAGAATACGCTCAATCTGCCCACTACTCAGGTATTCCTTTCTGTACGGCATTCCATAAAATGTATCCGCAAGTTTCTGAAAAGCTGCCGCATAGCGTTCCACTTTTTCTTTCTGAGGATGATCTTCTCCAATCGGAAATATTTCTTCTTTTTTCGACATTCTCCCCGTCAAAATAGTTTTTGCCATGTCCCGCAATATCAGCAGTACGCTGATCACGAGCATGGCAATTATCCATTCCTGCATATATCCCCCTCCCCTGATACTTCCCGGTAAGTATTACAATACTTTCACTAGAAAAATATTATAAGAGGGTTCTTTTAAAATATCTGTCAAATAAAGGAGATTGTTCCAGAAAACTTTTCTGCAAAATCTCCTTTATTTCTCTTCTTCAAATACGATCTCATTTCCTTTGACCAGACCAAGCTTATCTCTGGCAACTTCGGCTATATATTCATCCGTCTGCATGTACTCTTTCTGTTCATCTATTTCCTGTGTACGTTCCTGCTCACCTGCAATAGAATCTTCCAGCGCTGATGCCTTTGCATCGTATACAGCAATCCTCGCCTTAAGTGTCTGACTCTGATAAGTCAGTCCACCCAACAGAAGCAGAACAACAATAGCAATTGCTGCCATTCCAAGGTAGTTATTCGCTATTCTTTTTTTATTTTTTTTCTTTTTTGACTTTTTCAAAGCGTCTGCCCCTTCTATTACACCATAAACGTCTTTTCGTATGTCTATACGATGGAATTTTACATCTTTTTACCAGAAATAGCAACCTATTTAACACAAAATTTGCAAAAATTCCACCAAAAGCAACACCTGCCAGCATAAAAAAACGGATTCTGCCATAATTGCACTGATATAAAGCGGTAAAAAGCAGCAAACCAGCCAATAACCAGTACAAAATATCCACTGTACTGTTCCACATTCTGTCGCAGAACAAACGTCTTTTCAGCATATCGGTCAGCCTGTAAACAACAAGCATCCCTACTCCTGTTTCGAAAGCGCGAAAAAAAAGCAGTATTTCCAATCTGATATAACTGCTCATCTTACCGGAACATCCTTTTCAGCAAAGGTTCTTCTTTTTTCTGCGCATTCTTTGTCAGATAAGAAACACTGTTTACTTTTCCTTCAATCTCAGCCTCTCCCTTTTCGAGGTCAAGGCTTTTTACATGAAGCTGCTCTCCTTTGATCTGCACTTTCCCGGCCTCAGTCTGAAGCAATATCTCATTTTCATTAAACGAATGAATATCCTGAACACCTGTCAGTTTTCCATATTTACGCTCTTTTAGCGTCAGACCGTGCACCTTGCCTGTCTTTTTTTCTTCCAACCCCACAGCTCCCATCCTGCATTTACTGTTAATCTATGTGAGAGCCCTGTCCAATAGACACAAAAACGATCAAAGATAGCGAAAAAGATTCTCTGCGTCTTCTTTACGAACCGTTTCTTTGATATCCAGCACCTCAACCTTTACGTTTTTGCTTCCAAACTGGATTTCAATCGTATCACCGGCTTTTACCTGTGCTGACGCCTTGGCCGGGCGGTCATTGACCAGCACTCGTCCGGCATCACATGCCTCGTTCGCAACCGTTCTTCTCTTGATCAGACGTGAGATTTTTAAATATTTATCAAGTCTCATATATACCTCCGGAAAAACAAAAGGGGGAACATATCTGTCCCCCCTAAAAGCACGATTTACTTATTCGTTTACCATATCTTTCAGAGCTTTACCAGCTTTGAATTTCGGAGCTTTGGAAGCTGCGATCTTCATTGTTTCACCAGTCTGAGGATTTCTTCCTTCTCTTGCTGCTCTTTCACTTACTTCAAATGTACCAAAACCAACTAACTGGATTTTTCCACCTTTTTTTAATTCGGATGCTACAACATCAGTGAAAGATTTTAATACAGCCTCTACATCTTTTTTGGAAAGGTTTGTTTCTTTCGCCATTGCTGCTACTAATTCTGTTTTATTCATGGTGTTCCTCCTCTAAATAACCTCATTCTTATTTATTGCGTAATGCTTCCTTGGCATATGCACGCTATTTACTATATATAAACCTTTTATGTCAAATTGTCAAGGCTTTTCGGCTTTTTCAGGCTCTTCTTCTGTCGCTTTTTCCAATTGTTTCAACTCTTCCCACGAAAGCCCAGCCAGCTGTTTATCCTCCGGTGAAAAGATCTTCGGATGCCGGAATTTCATTTTGGATGAAACGTCTCGGATCACATCCTCAACGGTAAAAAGTCCCTCTTCTTCCGCGATCACACTGTGAAGAGCCACCTGAAACAGCACATCTCCCAGTTCCTCACAAAGATTTGTGCTGTCATTTTCCTTTGAAAGACGGTCGATTCCTTCCAGTACCTCATTGCTTTCTTCCAGCAGATATTTTTTCAGGCTTTCATGCGTCTGCACACTGTCCCACGGACAATTTCGGCGTATTTTCCTGACAATTTCCATAAAATCATCAAATTCCCGCATATGCAAGTTTACATCATGGAGTCAACCATATCCAGAACAGCTTTGCCCATGACTGCTGATTTTTCATCCGCATCTGCCAGAGATGTACCTTTTACTCCGTAGTAGAACTTAACTTTTGGTTCTGTACCAGACGGACGAACACATACCCAGGCATCATTTGTCAGTTCATAGTAAAGGACATTGGAATTCGGAAGTCCTGTCGGTGTAACTTCGCCTGTTTCCAGATTTTTGATCGTGTCTGCTTTGTAATCTCTTACAGCAACCACTTTGTGTCCTGCAAATTCTGCCGGCGGATTCTGGCGAAGTGAATTCATGATATCCTGAATCTTCTGCAGGCCTTCAATACCTTTCATAGTTACAGCTTTGATATCGTCTTTGTAATATCCAAACTGTTCATACATCTCGATCATTGCATCCCACAGAGTCTTACCCTGCGTCTTATAATATGCTGCCGCTTCGCAAAGTGCCATTGTTGCAACGATTGCATCCTTATCTCGTGCATATGTACCGATCAGGCAGCCATAGCTCTCTTCAAATCCAAAGAGATAAGATCCTTTTCCGCTCTTTTCAAATCCAAGGATCTGCTGTCCGATAAACTTAAATCCTGTAAGGACCTCGATCAGTTTTACACCATAACCCTTGGCGATTGCATCTGCAAGATTGGTTGTAACAATTGTCTTGATCAGTGCACCGTCCTCCGGAAGGCTTCCGTTTACGGCTTTGCGCTGGCTGATCTCATAGTTTGCAAGAAGGCATCCGGACATATTTCCTGTCAGGTCATGATATTCTCCGTTTTTGTCTTTGACACGAACGCCAAGACGGTCTGCATCCGGATCTGTTGCAAGAACAAGATCTGCATCTACTTCTTTTGCAAGTTTCAGACCAAGTTCAAAAGCTTCTGCTGCTTCCGGATTCGGATAACTTACTGTTGGGAAATCTCCATCCGGAAGTTCCTGTTCTTTGACAACATAAACGTTCTCAAATCCAAGTTCTTTGAGGATTCTTCTTGCAGGAATGTTACCAGTTCCATGAAGTGGTGTGTACACGATCTTCAGATTCTTTCCTTCTGCCCGGATAGCATCCATATGAATAACCTGTTTCTTCAGTTCTGCCATGTATGCATCGTCCACTTCTTTGCCGATCACCTCGAAAAGGCCTGCTTTTTCGGCTTCAGCCTTGTCCATAGTTTTAACAGTATTCCAATCGGAAATTGCCTTAACTTCTCCCATGATTCCGCTGTCATGTGGCGGTGTGATCTGTGCACCGTCCTCCCAGTATACTTTGTATCCATTGTATTCCGGTGGGTTATGGCTTGCAGTTACATTGATACCAGCAACACATCCCAGATGACGTACCGCGAAAGAAAGCTCCGGTGTAGGTCTTAATGTCTCAAAGATATACGCTTTAATTCCATTTGCTGCAAGACAAAGAGCTGCTTCCTGTGCAAATTCCGGTGACATATGGCGGGAATCATATGCGATTGCAACACCCTGGGATTTCTTGTCTACTTTTGCGATATAATTTGCAAGCCCCTGTGTTGCTCTTCTGACAACATAGATGTTCATACGATTGGTTCCGGCTCCAATGATTCCACGAAGACCAGCTGTACCAAACTCCAGATCCATATAAAAACGTTCTTTTATCTCATTTTCATCCTCTGCAATACTTTTCAATTCCTCTTTTGTTGCTTCGTCGAAGTATGGGTTTGCAATCCACTGCTCATAAACCTCTTTGTAATCCATACTAAAATACCTCCCTGTACAATGTATTTCCGACAGTTTCACTACTGTCTTAGATAGTTCTATATTATACACCTCTTCAGAAGAAAAAGGAAGCACAATATCGTTTCCACGCCTCCCGCTGTCGTATCAGATTTTGTAGTTTTTCTGTATTTTTCACAGAAATCCAGGTTTTGCGATGCGTATAATAATAATTTGCAAGTTTCCAGTATTTTTCAGGATAACTGAATCGAATCTTAAGATTTGTCCATTCTTCTTTGCTCACGGGTTTTATCTCATGATATGCTTTCAGCATTTCTTTTCCAAAGCGGACATCCCAGTTATATTTCTCGAGAATTTTTCTCATAAAGCGATACAGATCAGCCATCTGCGTATCAAATCCCCAATGTTCAAAGTTTGTAACTGCAGTTCCACTTTTTAAGATCAAAACATTATGCTGGTTATATTCTCCGTGGCAGACTTCACCCTCCGTTTCTGCTTTCCGGCGTAGCTCCTGATAACCAGACTCTCTTAATGCCGCATACGCCTCTTCTCCGTCTCTCAGGAAATCTTCTACTGTTGCCAGATATATTTTTTCAAAAGGACTGGATGCTCCCCGTTTTCTGATAAAACTGCGGATTTTTTTTAATTCCTGATTATGCCGCAGATATCCATTTTCCAATGACGGTTCTATATAATATTCTACAGTCGGTATATGCATGCGCTGATGCAGTTCTGCCATGGTGCGAATACTTTTGAAAATGTCTTCTTTGGAACGTGTATCGCATTCTCTGCCCTCATACCAGTACTGCATTGTATATGGAATGCCGTCACGGTCGCGGCTGACCAGGTTTTCTTCCTGATTTGGAATATAGCAGTCCACCTTGCCGCCCTGACTCTGGATCTGTAGAAGCAATTCCTGTTGTTTCTGTAGCTTTTTTTCTGTTCCTTTGAATTCTTTTACGATGACAAGTCCTTTTTCTGTATGGCACAGAAGTCCGCCACGTGTCCGGGCTGTAGATTCGGCGGTGAGGCCATACTGCTCCAGTGTGCTGAGTCCATAATCATACAAATAAAAATCCCCCTCTTGATTTTGTACCTTCTATCTTATGTAAGGGGAATCCAGAAAATGTATGGGGAAGTAATAGATTCTGTTATAAAGGAGATTCGTTATCAAATATTAACGGAAGGAAGAACAATCGGCACTAAATTTGCTAATATAATACGTAATACCGTACATTCGTATATCAGTCCCGCTATTCCAACATAGATTGAAATGCAAATTAAAAAAAGACCATACGATTTGTATATCAGGATTTTCAACTTTCTGCAGGAATGTCGAGTTTTCTTAGATATGTTCTGGCTGCCTTATGAATAAAAATTGCTCTGTCTGAGCCTTCAGGCGAGTTTGCAATTTTTATGAATGCTTTTCGCAGTCAGGTTATATCTTAGATAACTCCCATTCCGAAGCCTGTTGAAAATCCGATATACAAATGTATGATCCATTAATTAATATTCTCTTTCCTTGCAGGAATTTCGACATACAAATGTACTGTCTAAATTTTTAATATTTTTCTTTATTTATAAATTCCATTAACTTCTCTTTTGTATTATCGGAAGGTTCTTCGAGCACATGTTCCAGCATCTCCTTCAACACCTCTCCGAGTTCCGGTCCTGACTTATATCCGGCCTGGATCAAATCTTTTCCTGTCACGGCAAGTGTCTTTAACGAAACGCATTGTTTCTCCTCTACCACCTTATGATAACACTCTGCCACCCCTTTCAGTCGGGCAGATTTTTCCTCTCGGCGATACTCACTCTGGGCAAGCATATCCGCCTCCTGTACTTCGAGATACATCGGAAACAGATCTTCTCCGATCCGGTTCACCGCACGTCTTACCGAACGCATTTCCGGCATCGGGCGGTCGTCATGATATTTGATCAGTCTGGAGACTTTACTGATCGTATCGTTGTCAAATTTCAGCCGGCGAAGAATGCTTTTGGCCATTTTTTCACCTTCCGGTGCATGCATCTTGAAATGATCACGCCCATTTTCATCGGTCTTTCGCATCACTGGTTTCGCAATATCATGAAACAGCATCGTCAGCCGAAGGACTTTGTCCGGCCGCACCAGAAGCAGACTGTGAAGAATATGTTCTCCTACTGTATAACAATGATGCGGCGTATTCTGTTCAGTCTCCATACATGCATCAAACTCCGGTAGAAATTCTCTGGTAATTCCGGTTTCATAAGCCACTCGGAGATAATCCGGATGTGGTGACACCAGAAGCTTCACCAGCTCTGTCTGGATTCGCTCTGCACTGACACATTTCAGATTCGGTGCCAGTGCCTGAATACCAGCCTTCGTTTTTTCTTCAATTGTAAATCCCAACTGTGCGGAAAAGCGCACTGCACGCAGGATCCGAAGTGCATCTTCATGAAAACGCTCCATCGGATCACCGACACAGCGTACGATTTTATGCTCCATATCTTCCATTCCATGAAAAAGATCTACAAGACCTCTTTCCGGATGATATGCCATTGCATTGATCGTAAAATCTCTTCGTTTCAGATCTTCTTCCAGACTCGAAGTAAACATGACCTGCTTTGGATGGCGTCCATCTTCGTAATCTCCATCCACACGATACGTCGTTACTTCATAGCCTTCTTTATCCATTAATACGGTCACTGTTCCATGCTGCAATCCGGTATCCACCGTGCGCTGGAACAGTTCCTTCACCTGCTGCGGAGAAGCAGATGTGGTGATATCCCAGTCGTTGGGGTTGCGTCCCAGAATAGAATCTCTGACGCATCCACCGACAACATAAGCCTCATAACCGTTTTCCTCTAAAATGTGCAGTATTTTTTCCGCATTGGAAGGAATCGTTAATTTCATATTAGTATGCTCTTCCCCAGTAAACCATCTTCTTAGCCGGTTTTCCGCAGCATACGCAGACATCGCTCAAGTGTTCCTGTTCAAACGGCATACATCTGGATGTTGCCTGAACATCTTCTTTAATCTTGTCTTCGCATTCACGGTTTCCGCACCACATAGCTTTTACAAAGCCAGGTTTGTTGTTGATGGTATCTTTGAATTCTTCATAATTCGTTGCAACATATGTGTGTGCATCACGATGTGCACGTGCGCGCTCCAGCATATCTTTCTGCATGGTATCCAGAACTTCCTGTACTTTGGCAGCAAGCTCTTCGAAAGAAACCACATATTTTTCTCTTGTATCACGACGACAGATAACAGCCTGTCCGTTCTCGATATCTTTCAGGCCACATTCGATACGAACCGGAATTCCTCTCATTTCCTGCTCAGCAAATTTGAATCCCGGGCTTCTGTCTGTGTCATCAACTTTAACACGGATGCCAGCTGCTTTGAGTGCTGCAAACAGTTCATCTGCTTTTTCCAGAACACCCTCTTTACGCTGCTGAATCGGAATGATAACAGCCTGTGTCGGAGCAATTCTCGGAGGCAGAACAAGTCCACTGTTATCACCATGAACCATGATGATCGCACCGATCATACGTGTTGTCATACCCCAGGATGTCTGATGCACATATTTCAGTGTGTTATCTTTGTCTGTGTACTGGATGCCGAATGCTTTTGCAAATCCGTCACCAAAGTTATGGCTGGTACCGGACTGAAGTGCTTTTCCATCGTGCATCAGAGATTCAATTGTGTAAGTTGCTACTGCACCTGCAAATTTTTCTTTGTCTGTTTTCTGACCTTTGATTACCGGAATTGCCAGAACTTCTTCGCAGAAATCAGCATACAGATTCAGCATCTGGATCGTTCTTTCTTCTGCTTCTTCTGCTGTTGCGTGAGCAGTATGTCCCTCCTGCCACAGGAATTCTCTGGAACGAAGGAACGGACGTGTTGTTTTTTCACAGCGCACTACGGAACACCACTGATTATAGACCTTCGGCAGATCTCTGTGGGACTGGATGTCTTTCTGATAAAAATCGCAGAACAGAGTCTCAGAAGTCGGACGAACGCAGAGACGCTCCTGCAGTTCATTCAGTCCACCATGTGTTACCCACGCTACTTCCGGTGCAAATCCTTCTACGTGATCTTTTTCTTTCTGCAGAAGAGATTCCGGAATAAACATCGGCATGTACACATTCTGTACACCTGTTTCTTTGAATCTGCGGTCCAGTTCATGCTGGATATTTTCCCAGATCGCATAACCTGCCGGTTTGATTGCCATGCATCCTTTTACACTTGTGTAGCCGCACAGTTCCGCTTTTTTGACAACGTCTGTATACCACTGTGCAAAATCGTCTTCCATGGAAGTGATCGCTTCAACTAATTTCTTTGCCATCGTTCTTTTCTCCTTTTTTAATATGATCTGTTTTTGAAATGATCTTGCGCCGGGCCAAAAGAAAATAAAAAAGCCCTCCTGATCCCGGTAAAGGGACCGAAGGACTTCGGCGGTACCACCCTAATTAACAATCCCATATGGAATCGTTCTCTCTAGATCCTTTAACGCAGGAAACACGCCATGCTTCAATCACATGGAGCTCAGAGGCCGGTTCCATGATTCACGCACAGAATCCTCACACCATATGGATTCCTCTCTGAGATTGCTCCTCATGTACTATTCTCTTCATCGCTCATATTCTTATTTAAGATTGTGCAGATATAAAAAAATATCCGAACTTTCTTTATTTTAAATAAAATCTTTCCAGGTGTCAACCCCTCTCATCACAAAGAATTCCACCTTTTTCCTGCATTTTACACAGAAAGCGTGATTGCTTTACCGGAGCGATTATATTTATAATAGCGCACTCCGGCCGCATCCAGCATTCTCTTGGAAGCAATGACAGACGGCGTATGTTCATATTTGTCACAGTCATACACGATTGTCTTGATTCCGGCCTGGATGATCGCCTTGGCACACTCGTTGCACGGAAACAGAGAAACATAAAGCTTTGCTCCTTCCAGACTGCCACCACGATAATTCAGGATTGCATTCAGTTCGCTGTGCGTCACATACAGATATTTGGTATCCAGCGGATCCCCTTCCCGTGCCCACGGGAACTCATCATCGGAACAGCCCTTCGGAAAGCCATTGTATCCCATGGAAAGAATCTTGTTATCATTGCTGACAATACAGGCACCCACCTGTGAATTCGGATCCTTGGAACGCATTCCGGAGAGCATTGCCACTCCCATAAAATACTCGTCCCAGGAAATATAATCCTCACGTTTTTTGATATGTACAGCCACCGTAAAAACCTCCCCTGTTTTTAGATTTCCGGATAAGCGTCTGTGATATCTGTATCCTCTTCGATCTGTTTGATTCTGCGGATATGACGTTCTTCCTCTGAGAACGGTGTATTCAGGAATGTATCCACGATCTTGACTGCCAGTCCAGGTCCGACTACTCTGCCGCCCATTGCAAGAATATTGGCATTGTTATGAAGTCTTGTTGCCTCTGCACTGAAGCAGTCGGAACAAAGAGCTGCACGAATACCTTTGAATTTATTTGCTGTGATAGAAATACCGATGCCTGTTCCACAGATCAGAATACCTTTTTCACAGTCACCATTCTGAATCGCAATGGCTACTCTTTTGGCATAGATCGGATAATCCGTAGAATCTGTACTGTCACATCCAAAATCTTTATATTCGAGATTATTCTCCTCTAAATATTTAATAATCTCCTGTTTCAGTTCATAACCGCCATGGTCACATCCTAATGCTATCATTTCTTTTCCTCCTGTGCATTTATGATTTTATGTCCTGCCGCCTTTAAAAGACGATTCATAATCGCCTGGCCCATTTTCGGCGTATAAAACGCCTCCGAATAGATCACATCCACTCTGTCATCATCGAAGTCTCGTAAAACCTCGTACAGATGATGAGCGATCGTTTCCTCTTCTTCTCTGCTGCCGATACTTAACACATCAGCATGTGCATACCGTTCTTTCGTCTCATCCGTTGCAATGACTCCAACTTTCATACCTTTGCACACTGCCTCTTCTGTCAGACGATTGATGCATCTGACAACCTCTTCTTCCGCACCCTCTACGATGGAAAGATCCGCTTTCGGCGCATAATGACGATATTTCATTCCCGGTGCTTTCGGAACCTGCTTGCTGTCCGGTATGATCAGCGTCCTGTCGATCGTGACTTCTCCG
>OICB01000215.1_pt1 | contig 38333 bp, 23 predicted proteins | sample 1581121 | NCBI WGS metagenome assembly OICB01 (sample SAMEA3882544, study PRJEB24775) | human gut metagenome | biome: human-associated habitat; feature: intestine environment; material: feces | place: Netherlands | collected 2009/2010 | reverse complement strand
GAAGCTTCATTCTGACAGCCGTCATCTTAGGCAGTTTCAAATATTTTCCTTCCAGAAAGATATTTCCATTCACTACGTTTGTTGTATAAGATTTTCTTGATGACTTCTTTGATTTGAAACGCGGAAATCCTGCAGATGGTTCACGAAAAAACTTATGGAATGCGCTTTCCAGATGCATCTGTACATTTGCTAACGCCAATGAATCCACCTCTTTCAGCCAGGGATATTCTTTCTTGTAACTGGCTGGTGTGTTCCTTAACATCTTTTTTTCTTTTTTATAATGTTCCATTTTGTCAGCAAGCATACAGTTATAGATAAATCGGCTGCAGCCGATTGTTTTTTCTATTTGCACACGTTGTTCTGCATTTGGATAGATTCTTATTTTTACTGCCCGATTTATTTTCCTCACCTTATTCCTACATATGAATGATTTCAATCATCATTTTTTGAACAATATGTTCTCTTTTTATTATTATAATACAATCCCAACATGCGAACAAGTGTTTTCTTTTTTGTTTATAAAATTCTTTTGAGCATTTATGCTCAGATCTACAATTCATCTCCCACCTATAGAGGAAGGAGAATTCTTGCTATGTTATGTTAAATATTCGAAGGAAAAAGAAAAACTGATGGAACTCCTTAAAAACGATACAGGTTTCCGGAATTTGAAGACAGAGACAGCTATTATGCTGAATACACTAACCAATTCGGAACTAAAAATCAATGAAGAAAGGGAGGAAACAAGCATGTGTCTAGCAATTGATGAATTACGGGAGGAAGCAATTGAATTGGGACGAAGAGAAGGAAGTGAAAACAGTAGAAGAGAATTAATCAGGAAAATGCTTATGAATCATGAAACTATGGACAAGATAAAAGAGTATACCGGTTATACTCAGGAAAAAATAGATGAGATAGCAAAGGAATTATCTGCTAGATAGAGCTTAAAAGACTGTTATTAGCGGATTGAATAATAATAACAGTCTTTTTTTGTGTATTTTGGTGGTAGAACTTTAACATATTGAGTGATATGTTAAATAAGGATAAGTCTAATCAAAATGAAAAGACAAGAAACAGAACACGATATCTGTTGAAGGAGAAAAGTATGAAAAATATACTGAAAGTTCGAATGTTAGGTGGATTTACACTGGAATATAAAGGAAAAGAACTGGTCCTGGACCGTAACAATGTATCAAAGACCACACAGCTGTTTCAATTATTACTTCTACATACACAGGATGGAGGAATCTCCAAAGCAGCACTCATCGATGCCCTGTATGGCCGAAGCGATGTCGAAAATAAAAACGGCAGCCTCAACAACACAATATTCAGGCTCCGAAAGCAGCTCACCGCAGCGGGGCTTCCGGAAAGCAGTTACATCAATATAAATGGTGGAATGTGTACCTGGGACCCGGATATCGAAACTTCAGTAGACGTATGCGACTTCAAGCAGACGATCGAATCAGCACGTCACGAAAAATCCCAAAAGACCAAAATGGAAATCTACGCCAAAGCATGGAAACTCTATACCGGAGAATTCCTCCCGGATATGATGGGCGAGGACTGGGCGGCAGTCGAAAACATCGCATGTCGAGATATGTATTTCGACTGTGTCGAAGAACTGTGCCACTACCTGAAAACCGAAGAAAAATTCGAAGAACTCTACCGTGTTGCACACAGCGCAGCCGAAATCTATCCATTCTACGACTGGCAGATATGGGAAATCGACAGCCTCATCGGAATGTCCCGCTACAAAGACGGCCTCGATGTCTACAAAAGAACAACCAAGCTGATGTTCGACGAACTCGGCCTGTCACCATCTGCCGGAATGCTCGAGCGATTCAAACTTATGGGAGAGCGAACCTCTCAGGCAGCAGGCGCGATCGAAGACATCAAGTACCGCCTCCGCGAAAAAGAATCCATCGAAGGCGCTTACTACTGCACCTATCCAAGCTTCGTGGACGTTTACCACGTGTTCGGCCGCATGATGGAACGAACCGGCATGTCCGTATTCCTGATGCTCTGCACCCTGGACTTTATAAATATCGAGGCAGACGACGAAAATCAGAAATACTATTCAGAACTTCTCCGCGAGTCCATCCAGCATGCAGTCCGCAAAGGCGATTTTTACACCCGATACAACATCCAGCAGTATCTCGTAATGCTGATAGGGATAACCTAGGAAAACTGTACACTCGTATCAAAACGAATCAACATAGAATTCAACAAAAGACTCACCCGCCGCAAGAACGTATCAATCGACTACTACGTTGCCTCACTCGGTGAGGTATGCGATACAGAGACGACAAACAATGACCGCCGGACTTCATAAAAAGTCCTTAAAGTAGATAAAAATGATTCTGTTGCAGAAATTGTAGCAGAATCTTTTTAATAGGAAGTTATTCCGTAATGTTTCAATACCCCTGTCGAATTATCAGAAACATTGTCGAAAAAAATCGAAAAAATGTTCAAAAAGCAGAATCACGAAATAGTTGAAGAAATAACCCCGATGCTATAATAAAAATACTCTAAAATAAGTGCGTGTTATCGTGAGGTTAAAAACAAAGATACCGTGATCGGATCTTGACGGAGGAAGCAGAGCAGATGGAAAAAGGCAAAAAAAAACATACAGGGACATTTGTAGTACATGTGAGTCACTGTGACAATGCCACATGGCAGGGTGAGGTGACTTGGGCGGAAGCCAATAAAAAGAAAAGTTTCAGGAGTGCACTTGAACTGATCAGATTGATTGATGGAGCACTGGAAGTGGATGAATGATGAAAGAAAAGCTCAACGTTTCTGCTTCCAATATCGTGAATGTCTGCATAGACAACATAGACGGAGTAGAAAGGTCCGGAAGATTTTACTGTTATTACAGTAAAGATCCTATATTCTTCCGAAGTATTCATGAACTCTTCCGCTATATGGAGCGATTCATGAACGAGCTGAACTTTCCTCAGTCATCAACAGAGCTGCGGACATACGAAGACAAACAGCAGAAACCAGCAAATGAAAAAAGAATCTCTTTTACAGAGGTCAGCAACCGTGAACAGATCCTTGAACAGAGAGGAAGCATAGACACCCTGGCTGTATATGTCAGATACCGTCAGAGCGCTACATGGCAGGGAAGTGTCTATCATATGAAAAACAACGAGCGGGAAGATTTCAACAGTGAGCTCGATTTACTCAAAATAATCGAAAATTGTCAAAATAGTACTAAAAATGTTGCTGAAAGCGGCTGACGAAATAGGTGACGAAACAGTTCACCTGTTATAATGTCGTTAAATCTTAAATAAGTTGTACGTGAAGCAGTTAACGATAATTTTTTTATTATCATCATGCATATAATAGGGGATGTTAATATGAAAAGAGAAAATAATAAAAAATTCAAAAAAAGGAAACGGAATCAGAACAGAAGCCTGACATGTCGGGTGCTCAGTATGATGTTTGCAATCGTGCTGTTCTGCTCGACTGTATTAATAAATACAGACTATGTATCTCAGGCAAGCTCCTTCGATGACATGGTAGACATGGTCGAAGTTGAGGAGGATTCCGCAGCAGCTGATACATCCGAAGATACAGGAGACGATCTCGACACAGATGTGAATTTTGAATCGGAATCGGAAGAGGGTTCGGCCGAAACATACAGCGAATCCGATGATTTCGGCTCCAGCGATGCCGACTTCTCATCAGGCGAGAACATATTCACAGATGGAACATCCGAGAGCAGCGCTCCAGCCGAAGAAGCAGCACAGCCTGTAAGCTGTATCGTAAAGCTTAAAAACGAAACAATCGAGGTCAAGGCCGAAGCTCCTGCAGGTGTTCTTCCAAACGGAACACAGATGACCGTCAAAGCAGTCGAGAACAACACCGAAGATGCTGAGCTGACAGACCAGTACAACAAACTGGCAGCCAAGATCACAGAGCAGCTTCAGAGCCAGGGCAAAAACCTCGACGGCTTCCTCGCTTATAATGTATCTTTTACAGATGCAGATGGCAACCCGGTTGAACCGTCCGACAAAGTTACTTACAGCTTTACTTATAAAGAAGCTTCTTCACCGGAACTGACAGACCCGGCAGCATCCACAGTGACAGCAGCCATGATCAGAACCAACAAAGAAACTTCCGAACTGGAACTGACAGAGCTCAAAGCCGAAGAGGACAAGCTTACAGTTGAAACAAACGAAAGCAGACAGCTCACAAAAGCAGCTTTCCAGTCAGCAGCTACCGCAGCATACACATTTGTATGGAGCAGCACACCGGCAGCAGATGATAATGAAAACAATGAGAACAAAGTAGAAAACGGTGAAGTAAATAACGAAGAAGTTAATGCAGACACCAACACCGAAAATACCGAAGAGAACGGAGAAGAAACCAACACAGAGAATAATGTAGAAAACTCTGAGGAAGAACAGAATCCGGAAGAAGCACCGGATCAGGAACAGATCAAAATGATCCGCATCACCGCAGACGAAGTTAACCTTCGCGTGTCTCCTTCCACAGAAGCAGACGTGATCGCAACAGTAGATACAGACACTCAGCTTCCACTTCTCGAAACAGTAACTGATGAAGATGAATTCACCTGGTACAAAGTTTCCTACGAAGAAGCAGAAGCTTATGTAAGAAGTGATATGGCGGAAGTTGTTGAGACTGAAGAGCAGGAAGCGGTAGTAGAAGAAGAGAATGAAGAAGATGCGGATGTTGATATTAATGAAGAAGATACAGAAGGCATCTTAACTTTCACTAAAAAAGTAAGTGATCTTGTTGAAGTAGTTGCAACAACAGAAGCAGGAGTTATTCCAGAAGATGCAGAACTGGTAGTAAATCCAATTGAAAAAGGAACTGATCAGTACACAGAAACAGAGTCAAGACTTAATGAAAAAGCTGTAGATGAGGGATATGAAGTTACTGGATTCCTGGCTTATGATATTTATTTCAAGGATATTGAAGGAAATAAATTAGATCCAGATAATGGAAAAGTTAAGGTTTCTATAAATTACCTGGAACCTTCAGCTCCGGAAGAAGTAAAAGAAGCAGCATCTGAAAGCGCAACAAATAATGAGGCTGCAGAAGAAAGTGAAATAGAGTTCAGTGCAGGTACTGAAGAGGATGATACATTCCAAAGTGAAGAAACAACAGCACAGCAGAAGTTTTTAATCTCCATAATGCATCTGGTAGAGGATAAAGATGGAAATGTACAGTCTGTTGTAGATATGGTACAGGACGGCACTGCTAATTTACAAACAGATACAGCAGGTGCAGTTCAGAAAGCTGAATTTGAAACAGAAAGCTTTTCTATATTTACCATTGCTTGGCAGGCAACAGAGACTGGATATGATCAAACTGCTAAGTTAAATACGATTGAGACGCTTAACCATACAAGTGCCGGTATCACGATGACGATGACGGATATGGAGGGCGGCAGTAATTTTAGTATTAAAAGAAGCGACTCCTCTGAGTGGTATGATTTGGGTGGTGGATATGGAGAAGGTACTGATAATGTAGGAAAGATTAAAGCAGGGCTTCTAAAGAATAAGTTAGAGAACGGATATCCAGTTTCAACCAATGGTAATAAAAACTTAGAAAATCTATTTGGTCATGGAAATAAAGTAAATCATTTATTTAGTGCAGATACTTATAATAGCACAGGTTACTATGAATATAGCAGTTTTAAGAACTATGCATACTTAGAAAGTAATAGTAACTTTACGGTATATGATGCGCTGGGTACTCCAAGTGAAGAAAATTTATACTTTTACCAGCGTGGTAACTTCATGCCATATAACAGAATTTCTTCAAATAATAAATCTGTAAATAAACAGTGGTATGATGAAGATGGAAACCCGCTGTATCAAAATCATGATCCAAATGCAACAACTCTTTATAAAACAAATGGAACAAATAATTATTACTTTGGTATGTATATGAGTGCTAACTTCTTACAGCCGAAGGATGGAAAAGTGAAAGCACCTGGAAACGGCACTACCAATGATATGATCTATGAATTCAATGGTGATGATGACCTGTGGGTTTATATTGATGATGTATTGGTACTGGATATTGGTGGAGTCCATGAAGCACATTCTGGTTACATCAACTTCAGTACCGGAGAAGTTGGTTGGTATGATTGTAAAAAAGGAGGCACTCCTGTTTTAGCAAAAACAACGATTAAAGCGCTTTTTGAAGAAGCAGGCGTTTCCACAAATGATTTTGATGGCGACACATTCTCAGACTACTCCAAACACTCCTTTAAGATGTTTTACATGGAGCGTGGAGCTGGTGCATCCAACCTTCATATGAAATTCAATCTTCAGGTAGTACCGGAAGGCAGCGTGGAAGTTAGAAAAGAACTTTCCAATACGGACAAAGAACAGTACAGTAATGAAACCTTCAAATTTAGAGTTTATGCACAGAAAATCACTGATACTGATGGAAAGGGAAATGAAACTTATTCTGAAGATGAGTATGAAGTATTAGATAAAGCACAATACAAAGGAACAACAACTTCTATTAAATTTGAAGAGAATGGAACATTTAAATTAAAACCGAATGAATCAGCAATATTTAGTGGTCTGAAAGCCAACCGTAAGTACTATGTAGAGGAAGTTGGAATAGATACTGAAAAGTATAATGTAGTTGATATTAATGGAGATAGAATATCAGCAAGTTCTAGTGTTCAGACAGACAAGAAAACAGTAGAAGCAAGACCAACAGTAGTCTATACAAATAACTGCTCTGAAAAATATAGCCGATCACTTCAAATAACAAAGAAACTACAAGCTGGAGAGACAACGGATAAATTTTCATTTAAAATTTGGTTGTTAAATCAAAATAGTGAAGAGCTTATACCTTACGCAAATGGAAAATATTATCTTCAGGATGCAAGTGGAAATTATTATTATTACAATGATGCAGGTGCATTAGTTTCAAATGAAAGTGTGGAAAAACCGTGTGGAACGACATCTACAGATGGAATTATTTCAAATGTACCTGTAAATTATAAAGTTACGATAAAAGGCATCCTTGCAGGAACAAGTTTTAAGGTTGAAGAGACTGGATTGGATTCTAACAAATATAATGATCCTGAAATTAGTGTAAGTAATGCAGGGGAATCTAAATTTGAGGGTGCAAGAAGTATTCAATTTGGAGAGGATGCTAATGTAATTGTAACTAATTCTTTAAAGAGCCAGGATACTGTAGAGGATGAGACTTTTATAGAAGTGTCAAAAACTTTCAAAGGACTTACTGCAGCACAGATTGGTGAACTGGCAAATGCAAATCCTCCATATAAGATAACAGTAACAGGAAAGAAGCAGGGAGAAACACCAGGAAGTCTTGTTGATTTTAGTCAGGATCTTTTATTGAATGATGATGGAGTAGTTGCAACAGGAAGTGCTACTACGTGGACATACACGTGGAAAATAAAAGGTTGCGGTACAGGAAGATATACGATTAAGGAATCTGGCTATAGCAAAGCTGGATATCTGGTAGATGTGCAGATAAACGGAAATACTGTAACAAATCCGGAAAATGCAGGAGTAGAAGTTGAAACAAAAGCAGCATCTTATAATTACACATCAAAGGAGAAGGTAACTAATTGTAATAAGGAAAATTATGAAGTTGGTGAACAGAATCTGATTGTAGCGAAATTAACAAAGGGCGAGGGGACTTTTGTATGGACCAAAAAACCTGCAAGTGTTAATGAACGACTAGCAATAATAGAACTCATTAAAAATATTAATGGATTTAACAATAATGCAAGTTTGAGTAACTGTTATTTTTACAGTGGAACTGGTATTACTGGTACTTTGATCTTCAGAGGTGCTGAAATTAAATACGATTGTATTAATACTTTACATTTTGACTATCCAAAACAGTGGGCAATGTTTGCAGTTGGAACTTATGAAATATTAGGTGGAGATAATGCAGAAGTTAAGATTACAAATACCTATAATGAGCAGACTACAGATTTGGATCTGGTTAAGGTATCTAAAAACGATACAAACTCAAAATTGGATGGTGCAGCGTTCCAGCTTTACAAAAAAGAAAATGGAACTTATCAGAAATCAGGAGATCCAATCACTATAAAAAATGGTGAAACGGATATCGAGCTCATAGGTCTGAAACCAGGAGAGTATTATCTGGAAGAAACAAAAGCTCCAGTTGGTTATATGCTCTTGGGTAAAAAAATTTACTTCAAACAAGTAGATGGAAACATCTCTCTAACTGATGAGCAAGTAACTGAATCTGTAGAAAAACCAGAATTCTGGTCTTTATCAACAACAAATGAAAAGAATGTATTAACCATTCAAAACCAGATACTCTACTCACTCCCATCAACTGGTGGTAACGGAATTTACTGGTATATGATCGGCGGCATGGTACTTATGTCTACAGCCGCATGGATCTTATATAAAAACAAATGCAGGGAGGTGCTGGGAAAATAATTGTAATGATTGATTTTTTCAGTGGCTCCTTGCCACAAAAGAAAGTAATTATCCCGAATGAGGGAAAAATAAAATGGGCAAAGCCCGATAATGAAAAGGAGACAAGATTATGAAGAAGATGAGAAAAATCTTTGCAGTGTTATTAACACTGGCTATGGTACTCGCAATGAGTATGACAGCATTTGCAGCTGTTAATCCAGGAAGTGACACAATTTTAGGAACTAGTGATGATACTGCTACAATTACAGTAAATGGTATCAATAATGAAAAGAATATTCAGGTAAAAGCTTATAAAGTAATTGAAGCAAATTATAATGGAGCAGGCAATACATTTAATGGTTATACATCAAAATATACAGATGTAATTTCACAAGCTGATGTAACAAAAGATTTGAAATCTTTAACAGCGGATCAGTTAAAAAATTTAGCAGGAAAAATTACTGCTACGACTGCAGCTGATTATACTTTAACTGAAACAGGAGAAAATACTGGTATTTGGACAGCTGATGTTGCTGCTGGTACATATCTTATATTAGTAACAGGAACAGAAGCACATAGCTATAACCCAATGGTTGTATCTGCATACTATGTAAATGAAAATGGAGTGACAAATATTAATGAAGGAACTCTCAGCTTAGAAACAACTAGTGCTACAGCAAAAAAATCAGATGCACCTAATATTTATAAACAGATTACAAATACAAATGGTAATGATTTTGGTAATTCTGTAGAAGTTGGCGATGTTGTAGATTATCAGATCACGGTTGATCCAATTCCAAACTATAATGGTTCTTATCCAGTATTTAATGTTGTAGATACATTATCTGATGGTCTTGAATTTGCTAAAAATGAAGGTGAGTTTGTTGATCCGGTAGTTAAAGTAGGTGAGGAAACATTAACAAAAGGCACAGATTATACTGTTAAATTTGATGGACAAGTTATGACAGTTGATTTTGTAGTAGACAAAGCATACAAACTTAATGATTACACAAGAAATACTTTAACCATTACTTACTCAGCAAAAGTTAATGATAAAGTTGTAAGTTGGAAAGAAAACAATACAAATACTGCTGTATTAAACTACACAACTGATTCAAAAACAGAAAAGCATACAAAGAGTATTGATAGAACAACATATACTTACACATTTGATATTGGTGGAGAAGCAACAGGTAATATCTTAGTAAAAACTGGAAAAGATAATAATCCTAAAGCTGCATTAGGCGGTGCTGAATTTGGTCTTTATAAAGCTACCGATAATGATGGAAATGCTTTAACTACTACAGATATCGAAAAAGCTGCTGCAAACGCTGCATACAAAACAGCAACATCTGATGATACTACTGGTAATATCAAATTTACTAAACTTAAAAAAGGCACATATTACTTAAAAGAAACAAAAGCTCCAAGAGGATATTCAGTAAATACACATGTATATACTATTGTAATTGATACTAAACATAACGACGATGGAACACTTGAATCTTGGAAAGTAACAGTTGATAATAATGAAGTAGCAACATTTGTAACTGATAATGCAAAACCTGAATTCAATCCAATTGAAATTGTGAATACAACTCTTTCCGCTCTTCCATCCACAGGTGGTATCGGTACTACAATCTTCACAATCGCTGGATGCCTGATCATGGTTGCAGCAGCTGGCTTATTCTTTGCAAGCCGCAAAAGAACAAACAAATAATCATTTGTGATTGTTTATAACCAAATATCGAATCCGGGGCAAATGCCCCGGATTCATAAAAAAATAATACAACAGCAAGGAGAGCTCGGATGAAAAAAAAAGCAGGCAATTTAGTAATTTGCATCATATTTTTAGCTGGTTTGTCCTTGCTGCTGTATCCCTTTGTATCCAATCAATGGAATAACTACAGACAGAAACAGTTGCTCAGTGGTTATGAGCAGGTGGTTTCTGAAAAGGAAGCAGCAGAAGGAATTGACTATGATGCAGAGCGTAAGAAAGCAGAAGACTATAACGAAGCCTTACTTCCATGTGTCCTTCCTGACTCTTTTGCACTTGCAGAGTCAAGTGGAGTAGATCCGGTTTATATGAATACGCTGAACATCGCTGGTGATGAGATGATGGGAAGTGTAGAGATTCCTAAGATCAATATTAAAATCCCGATTTATCACACAACGGAAGAAGAGGTTTTGAATAAGGGCGCAGGTCATCTGGAGGGAAGTTCTCTTCCGGTTGGCGGAGCAAACACACATGCTGTTATTTCTGCACACCGTGGACTTCCGAGTGCATCACTTTTTACAGATCTGGATCAGATGAAAGTAGGAGATCATTTTCTACTCCATGTGTTAGACGAAACCTTATGCTATGAGGTGGACAAGATTTCGGTTGTAAAGCCGGAAGATACGACTGCTCTTGCAGTAGAAGATGGGCAGGATTTAGTAACGCTTTTAACCTGTACTCCTTATGGAGTAAATACAGAACGACTTCTGGTTCGTGGTCACAGAGTACCTTATGTAGAAGAGGAAGTCAAAGAAGAGAAGACAGTGCTCAGTGGAAGCAGTCTTCACACAAATTATCTTCTTTGGGTATTTGTTGGTCTATCCGTTACCGCACTCTTTATTTTTGTGTTATACTTAAAGGAAACAAAGCTGAAGAGGCGAGCAAATAAAGGCGGTAAAAAATAGATTATGGCAAAAGAAAAGAAGAAAAAAGGTTCTATAGTTATCAACATATTTATCATATTACTTTTTATCGTCGGTGCGGGTATCTTTACTTACCCAACGATCAGTAATTACTGGAATGAGTACCGAAACGCGCAGCTTGTAACCAAGTACAACGAATCCGTCAGTGATCTGTCGGATGACCAGTACGAAAAGCTCTGGCAGGAGGCTGAGGAATACAACGCAGAGCACAAGGTCAATACGATCGTAGATGCTTTTAACGAAGAGGATTATGTTCTCAGTCATCCATACGACGAGGTCCTTGATCCAAATGGTGACGGGCTGATGGGAAGTATCGAGATCCCCAAGCTGAATCTGATACTTGCTATTTACCATGGCCTCAGTACAGAGGTTCTGGAAAAGGGTGTCGGGCATGTTGAGGGAACAAGTCTTCCGATAGGTGGAGCGAGTACACATGCGGTGCTGGCGGGACACAGGGGACTTCCGAGTGCAAAGATTTTTACGGATCTTGACCAGATGAAGAATGGAGATATTTTTCTGATCCATGTTCTGGGAAAGACTCTTGCATACAAAGTAGATCAGATTAAAACGGTTCTTCCGGAGGAATCCAGTGAGCTGGATATCATCGAGGGAGAGGATCATGTGACGCTGGTAACCTGTACTCCTTATGGAGTCAACACTCACAGGCTTCTTATCAGGGGAATCCGGACAGAGTATGTTGAACCGGAGGAGAAAGCTGAGGAGACACCGATCCAGCAGATCGCAAAGGTTGATCCGGTGAAGATTATGATCATTGGTCTTGTAGCTATGGTCATAATGATCATCATTGTTTATATAGTTATTCGGCGCAAAAACCGAAAAACAGAAGAGAGTAGCCGCAAAGACGAATAGTGATCACAGAAAATAACAAGGAGGCCGATCGTGGTGAAACAGAAGAAAAAGAAATTTAAAATGTGGAATAAGCTTTTGGCTTTCCTGGGAATGTTTGTCATGTTGACAGGCTGCCTGGCAGGAACGGTTCAGGCAGGTTCTTACGAAGCCGGAAAGAAGGGAAGTCTTAATCTGACGGTTCAGCAGACGGATGAGGACGGCAAGACAACACCGCTGACGGGTGTAAAGCTAGAGCTTTACAGGGTTGCGGATGTTGAATTTGATGGAAATGTGCATTTTGTACTGACCAGCTCCATGTCATCTGCAGGATACGATTTTGATTCCTTCAAGAATGCAAGTGAATGGTATTCAGCAGCCGAAAAGCTTGCCGAGGTTGCAGCTGCTTCTTCAGTAAAGCCGGTTGAGGCTGTTTCGGATGAGCAGGGCAAGGTTGTTTACAGCGATATGGAAGAGGGCATGTACCTGGTAATCGGTGCAGCGAAGAGTTCCGTTAAGGTTACTCCAATGCTCTTAACAGTTCCTTTTGCAAGCACAGAGGAAGGCTGGATCTACGATGTACAGGCTTATCCAAAGGCAGAGAAGAGCAACACTGCAGGTATTACAGTTGAGAAGAGACTTTATCGTATTAATCCGAATACGTTTGAACTGGATGGAATAACTGCTGACGATGCAACTTACAAGGTTGGTCTTTTCCTTGATAAGGATGGTACGATCCCATATGGTGATGATTACATCAGAACGATCCATATCCAGAATGCACAGTCAGGCAAAGCTTCTTACAGTAATGTTCTTAGAGGTACCTATTATGTATTCGAGCTTGATGAGAATAACAAGGCGATCAAGCTGAATGATGAGGTGCAGATTGATAAAGAAAACAGCTTCCATTACAATGTTACGAATGCAGCAGACAAGGAAGACAACAGTGTTGTAGTGGATGACAATACGGTTGCTACAGATATTGCAGCTTATGTAAATAACATTTTTTCAACTCTTCCGGAAGGATTCTTTGTAAATGGAAAGATCGAGATTACAAAGAACGTTGTAGTGGACGGTGTGAAAAAGACTGTAGACGACAAGTTCTATGCAACTGTATTTGATGATTCTGGTAAGGCGGTAAGCACCGTTGAACTGAAGCAGAATGATAAAGTTACTGTTACGGTTCCATTCTCAGAAGATATAAAAGATACTGTTACTTATGCAGTTAAGGAAACCGATAAGAATGGTAATGTACTCGATAAAGATTCTTTCGCATATGTAGTAAGTGGTGAAGGCAGTGTTAAGCTGAATGAGTCTGATCAGTATAAAGGAAGCATCGAGATTACCAATACCAAGAAGGATGCTACTGTAACACCTGGCGGAAGCAATGGTGGTTCTGGTACATCTAACGGTGGAAGTGATGCATCCAGCCATGGCGGAAGTGCAACAAGTCGTCCGGTTAAGACTGGTGACCCGATGAATCCGGCATTCTGGGGTCTGGTTCTTCTGGTATCTGTGATCGTGATCGCAGGTGGAGTAGTTGCTTACAAAAAGAGAAAACAGAAATAAAGTGTAAGACGTTTGACGGGAGTCTGGTGTAAACCGGGCTCTCGTTTTTTTCTTCTTATTTAAAGGGATTTTGTTGGAATGAAGGCTGTTTTGTGCTATAATAAATTAGTATTATTATGCCTATCTGGAAACAGGTGACTGCGAAAAATGTCGATATGTCGGTTTCCATTATAATATAGAATGACAGGAGGAAGCAAATGGGCGGAGAGAATACAGAGTACGGTGCGGATCAGATTCAGATTCTGGAAGGACTGGAAGCTGTTCGTAAAAGACCTGGTATGTATATTGGAAGTACATCGAGCCGGGGCTTGCATCATCTTGTATATGAGATCGTGGATAATGCGGTAGATGAAGCTTTAGCAGGATTTTGTACTGAAATCCAGGTAACCATCAATCCGGATAATTCCATTACAGTAGTTGATAACGGACGAGGTATTCCGGTAGGAATTAACCATAAAGCAGGAATACCGGCAGTAGAAGTTGTATTTACCATCCTTCATGCGGGTGGTAAATTTGGCGGCGGAGGGTACAAAGTATCCGGTGGACTTCATGGTGTAGGTGCATCTGTTGTAAATGCACTGTCTGAGTGGCTGGAAGTTACGATCTGCCGTGAAGGTAAGAAATATCAGCAGCGTTATGAAAGAGGACATACTATGTATCCTCTGAAAGAGATTGGTGTCTGTGATTCTGAAGAGACAGGAACAAAGGTAACATTCCTGCCGGATAAAGAAATCTTTGAAGAAACTGTTTATGATTACGATATTCTGAAACAGCGTCTTCGTGAGATGGCGTTCCTGACAAAAGGTCTGCGTATCGTTTTGAGAGATACCAGAGCAGACCAGGAAAAAGAAAAAATCTTCCACTATGAAGGTGGTATCAGGGAATTTGTTACTTATCTCAACAGAAGTAAAGAAGCACTGTATCCAGAGGTTATTTACTGTGAAGGTGAAAAAGATGGTGTCATGGTTGAGGTTGCCATGCAGCACAATGATTCCTACACAGAGAACAGCTATGGCTTTGTAAATAATATCAATACACCGGAAGGTGGTACACATATCGTTGGTTTCCGTAATGCACTGACAAAGACATTCAACGATTATGCAAGAAAGAATAAGCTGCTTAAAGACAGTGAACCGAATTTAAGTGGTGATGACATTCGAGAAGGTCTGACAGCAATCGTAAGTGTTAAGATCGAGGAGCCACAGTTCGAAGGACAGACGAAACAGAAGCTTGGTAACAGTGAGGCTCGTGGAGCTGTTGATTTTGTAGTCAGCAAACAGCTGGAGATCTTTCTGGAGCAGAATCCGACGGTTGCGAAGGCAACAGTTGAGAAATCAGTACTTGCGCAGAGAGCACGAGAAGCAGCACGTAAGGCAAGAGATCTTACAAGAAGAAAATCTGCACTTGACGGAATGTCTCTTCCAGGTAAACTTGCAGACTGCTCAGATAAGAACCCTGAAAACTGTGAGATCTACATCGTAGAGGGTGATTCCGCGGGTGGTTCCGCCAAGACAGCACGTAACCGTGCCACACAGGCAATCCTTCCTCTCCGTGGTAAGATCCTCAACGTAGAGAAAGCCCGTCTGGACCGAATCTACAGCAACGCCGAGATCAAGGCGATGATCACAGCCTTTGGTACCGGAATCCACGAGGACTTTGATATCAGCAAGCTGCGTTATCACAAGATCATCATCATGACGGATGCCGATGTCGATGGTGCTCATATCGCAACACTGCTTCTGACATTCCTCTACAGATTTATGCCGGAGCTGATCAAGCAGGGCTATGTATATCTGGCACAGCCGCCGCTTTATAAGGTCGAAAAGAATAAAAAAGTCTGGTACGCATACGATGATGCAGAGCTGAACAGCATCCTTGAGCAGATCGGACGTGACAATAACAATAAGATCCAGCGATACAAAGGTCTTGGAGAAATGGACGCAGAACAGCTCTGGGAGACAACCATGGATCCGGAGAAACGAATTCTTCTCCGTGTAACTATGGATGAATCAGCAACTTCTGAAATTGACCTGACATTTACCACTCTTATGGGTGACAAAGTTGAACCAAGACGTGAATTTATCGAAGAAAACGCACGCTTTGTAGAAAATCTGGATATCTAGGAGAATAGAAAATGGAAGACAATATTTTTGATAAAATCCATGAGGTGGATCTGCAGAAGACCATGGAAAAATCTTATATAGATTATGCCATGAGTGTTATTGCCTCCCGTGCTCTTCCGGACGTCAGAGACGGTCTGAAACCGGTACAGAGAAGGGTGCTGTATTCCATGATAGAGCTGAACAACGGTCCGGATAAGCCGCATCGTAAATGCGCCCGTATCGTTGGTGATACCATGGGTAAATATCATCCGCATGGAGACAGTTCCATCTATGGAGCACTTGTAAATATGGCACAGGACTGGTCAACCAGATATCCGCTGGTAGACGGTCATGGAAACTTTGGTTCTGTGGATGGTGACGGAGCTGCTGCGATGCGATATACAGAGGCACGTCTGAGTAAGATTTCCATGGAAATGCTGGCTGATATCAATAAAGATACGGTTGATTTCCAGCCGAACTTTGATGAGACAGAACGGGAACCGGTTGTACTGCCATCCCGTTATCCGAACCTTCTTGTAAATGGAACCTCCGGTATTGCCGTTGGTATGGCTACTAACATCCCGCCTCACAATCTGAGAGAGGTGATCAGTGCCGTTGTCAAGATCATCGACAATATCATCGAAGAAGACAGAGATACCACGATCGAGGAACTTCTTGAGATCGTGAAAGGTCCTGACTTCCCGACAGGAGCAACGATCCTTGGTACAAGAGGAATCGAAGAAGCATATCGTACCGGACGCGGCAAGATCCGTGTACGTGCGGTGACAAATATCGAGACACTGCCGAACGGTAAATCACGTATTATCGTTACGGAACTTCCATATCTTGTTAATAAGGCCCGTCTGATCGAAAAGATTGCCGAGCTTGTAAGAGACAAGAAAATCGATGGAATCACAGACCTGAATGACCATTCCAGCCGTGAAGGTATGCGTATCTGTATCGATCTTCGTAAAGATGCCAATGCCAATGTAGTCCTGAATCAGCTGTACAAGCATACACAGCTTCAGGATACCTTTGGTGTGATCATGCTGTGTCTGGTGGCTGTAAACGGAAGCCTTCAGCCGAAGGTATTGACACTTCCTGAAATGCTTAAATATTATCTTGCACATCAGGAAGATGTTGTGACAAGAAGAACAAAGTATGATTTGAATAAAGCACAGGAACGTGCGCATATATTAGAAGGTCTGCTGAAAGCTCTGGATAATATTGATGAAGTCATCCGTATCATCCGTGGATCCAGAAGTGTCCAGGTAGCCAAGCAGGAATTGATGGACAGATTTGAACTGACAGATGTTCAGGCACAGGCAATCGTGGACATGCGTCTTCGTGCTCTCACCGGTTTGGAAAGAGAGAAGCTGGAAGCAGAATATGCAGAATTAATGGAAAAGATCCGCAAACTGAAAGCAATCCTTGCAGACAGAAATACACTTCTTCGTGTTATTCGTGAGGAAATCCTTGCGATTTCTGAGAAATATGGCGATGACAGAAGAACAGCTATCGGATTCGATGCATTCGATATTTCCATGGAAGATATGATTCCGAGAGAAAATACTGTCATTACCATGACAAAACTTGGCTACATCAAACGTATGACAGTAGATAACTTCCGCAGCCAGAACAGAGGCGGCAGAGGAATCAAGGGAATGCAGACGCTGGACGATGATTATATTGAAGAACTGATGATGACGACAACACATCATTATGTCATGTTCTTTACGAATACAGGTCGTGTATACAGACTGAAAGCATACGAGATTCCGGAAGCTGGCAGAACGGCTCGTGGAACCGCGATCATCAACCTTCTGCAGCTGATGCCGGGCGAGCGTATTACAGCAGTCATTCCGATCAGTAAGTTTGAAGAAGGTCAGTATCTGATGATGGCTACCCGTAAGGGTCTTGTTAAGAAGACTCCGATTCAGGATTATGCAAATGTCCGTAAGATTGGTCTGGCAGCTATTTCTCTGAGAGATGACGATGAACTGATCGAAGTTAAGGCAACGGATGACAAGAAAGATATCATCCTTGTAACGAAATACGGTCAGTGTATTCGCTTCAAAGAATCCGACGTCAGAAGTACCGGACGAGTATCGATGGGGGTTCGTGGTATTAATCTGCTTGATGGCGATGAAGTTGTTGCAATGCAGCTGAATACACAGGGATATTATCTGCTCGTTGTATCTGAAAACGGTATGGGTAAACGTACTTCTATCAGTGAATTTACCTGCCAGAACAGAGGCGGTAAAGGTGTGAAGTGCTACAAGATCACTGAGAAGACCGGTAATGTTATCGGAGCAAAAGCTGTCAATGAAGAAAATGAAATTATGATGATCACCACAGAAGGAATCATTATCCGTCTGCAGTGCTCTGATATCTCTATTCTTGGAAGAATTACATCAGGAGTGAAACTGATCAATCTTTCTGACGGAGTAACCGTTGCAAGCTTTGCGAAAGTCCGTGAAAAAGAAGAAGATAAAAATTCTGAAAAGACAGAGGAAAGCTCTGAAAATGTCTCCACAGAAGAGAACAGTAACGAAAATACAGACAGCACAGAGGAATAAGAATCATGGATAAGGAAAATGCGGCAACAAATGTCAGACGCAGATCCGGTTCAAGTGCATCCGGACGTTCAAAATCCACATCAGCAAGAAGAAAAACGCAGACCAGACGTAAAACTTCAGGAACCCGGCGTAAAACTTCCAGAGGTTCTGATATAGCTGCAGTGATTGCCAGATTACCGAAACCGGTTCTGGCAGGCGCTGCTGCGCTGATCGTTCTGATCATTATCATTGTATTTGCTGCAAAGGGATGCGGAGTCAGCCATAAGACTCCGGAAAGAGTAGTCAGAACTTTGATCGAATCCTACACAGGTGGAAATGAGAGCAAAGTCAAAAAATGCTATGGTGTATCCAAGGCAGATGATACTCTGCAGCAGGAGATGGATGCGACTGTAAAATATTTTAGTGCATTCGAGGCTGAAAAAACAGAAATCACACAGTGTGATAAAATTTATCAGAATGGTAACTATACATATATGTATATTACCTATGAGCTGGTTTTGAAGAATGGACAGAGCTACCCTTGTATCAGCACTTACATGGTACAGAAGAAAGATAACGGCAAGTATTATGTAATGACACCGTCGGAGATTACCGATGATCTGAGTAAGCAGGCTGCGACAAAGTATGCTGATTTTATGAATACACAGGCATATAAGGATTATACAACTGCTTATGATAAGTTCATCAAGAAGAATCCTGGATATGAGGAAAAAATAGCTGCAAAATTAAAATAGCTAAGCGAACAGCAATATAGAATCCTTGAAGGGATGGTGGCAGCGGAATGAAAAGAATCATTATGATGGTGCTGAGGAATCTCTTGTTTGTACCATGGGGATGGTTTATGCTGAACCGATATGCTAAAAACGTTGATAATTATACAGAGGGAGAGCGTTATGCACTTCTGAAGAAAATAGATCAACGGGCTAATAAAGGTGGAAATATTACGGTTCAGTCATACGGCGTAGAAAATATACCGAACGAAAATGGATTTATGTTTTATCCGAATCATCAGGGACTGTATGATGTCCTTGCAATTGTGGATGCCTGCCCGACACCTTTTTCTGTAGTGGCAAAGAAAGAAGTGGGGAATGTTCCGTTTCTGAGACAGGTTTTTGCCTGTATGAAAGCATATATTATGGACAGAGAGGATATTCGACAGTCTATGCAGATTATCCTTAATGTTACCAGGGAAGTGAAAGAGGGACGAAATTATCTGATCTTTGCAGAAGGAACGCGAAGCAAGAATGGAAATCATCCACTGGAATTTAAAGGCGGCAGTTTCAAAGCTGCAACAAAAGCCAGATGCCCGATCGTGCCGGTTGCATTGATTGATACGTATAAGGCTTTTGACACTGGTTCCATAGAACCACTGACAGTGCAGGTGCATTTCCTGGAGCCAATGTATTATGACGAGTATAAGGACATGAAGACTACGGAGATTGCTGCAGAAGTGAAACGACGAGTGGAAGAGACCATCAAAGAATATGGTGGCTGGGATTAACTGAATATCTGGAATGCCTGAAAGACATTTGAAATATGAATAAGAACAGCCGGGAGTAAAATCCTGGCTGTTTTTTGCTGGAATAAATTTCGAAAAAAATACTTTTGCAGGTCATATCGTGAACGGGTACTTTTTGTACGTCAACTGTGTTTGACTTTATATAGAAGTAACGCATATAGTTTAAGGTAGAAATTATATGCTAAAACCAGCTGTTCAGTGCAAATGGAATTGAATAAAATAGAAAAAACTGGAGGAATCGGGAATGAGCAAAAGTTATTGGATCTGGTATCCGGGAGATTTTGAGTTATATCATGGAATGAAGCAGAATTTCAGTCGTGTGGAGCGAGGGTTTGGATGGCCGGCTTTCTGGAAGAGTGAAGGCTTCCGCAACCGTGTTGCTTTTCGCCGCACTTATCATCTGGAGGAAAAAACATCTTTCACTGTATATTCCAATGCGATCGGACATGTGCTGGCAGGAGAAAAGAAATATCCATTTGGAAAAAAGATTACCTGTGGACCGGGAGAAGTTGCAATAGCTGTTCATGCAGGCTGCATTGAGGCTTTTCCATGTATTTATATAGAAGGCGATGTGATCTGCTCTGATACAGGATGGATGGCAGAGGATTATGAAAAGGACCCACAGCCGGCAGGCAAGAGCAAATATTTCACCAGACCGGAACAGAATCCGACAGTCTGGGAATACAGTGAAAAGGTTTATGAACCAGTCAGTGTAACGGAGTATAACGGAGGAACTCTCTATGAATTTGAAACGGAGCTGAATGCGGTTCTGGAGGCAAAATTTAAAAATGGATATCAGCCGGTACTGATCTGCTGTGGCGAATCCAGAGAAGAAGCAATCGATACGGTAAACTGCTATTATAGCTGGCAGCCAGACAAAGAAACTGGAAAGTGTCCATGCTGTGCAGTACGTTTTGCGTATATTCCGGATTGTAAGCCGGGAGAAGTTATCCTCAGAGCAAATCATCAGTATGTGGATATCCCGGTAAAAGCAGCTTTTCATTGTGGAGAAGAACGTCTGAATCAGATCTGGTCGGTGGCAGAGCATACATTCCGGCTTTGCAGCGGAATCTTTTTTATTGATGGGGTGAAACGTGATAAATGGATCTGGTCGGGAGATGCATACCAGAGCTTCTTCGTAAACCGTTATCTGATGGCAGATGCAGAAATCGATCAGAGAACGATCCTCGCGCTTCGTGGCAATGATCCGATGACGAGACATATTAATACAATTGTAGATTACTCTCTGTTGTGGCTTCTGGGCGTGGACTATCACAATGAAGGATACGGCGACAGAGAATTTCTGGAACTGGTTTACCCGAAGATGGTTTCCCTTATGGATTTTTGTAATGGCAGGCGAGAGGAACATGGCTTCCTGATCGGGAAAGAAAAAGACTGGGTATATATTGACTGGGCTGATATGGACAAGGATGGTCCGCTCTGTGCGGAACAGATGCTTTATGCAGCATGTTTCCGTGTGATGGCAGAGATCAGCAAGCAGCTTGGCAAAGATGGAAATGTTTACAGACAGGAATACGAAAAACTGACGGCTGCTATTGAAAAGTTCTTCTGGGATGAAGAAAAAGGTGCGTATATCGATTCTTTTACTTCCGGAAAACGTAATGTAACGAGACATGCAAATATTTTTGCAATTCTGTTTGATATCGCAGACAAACAGAAGCAGGAAAAAATTCTCACAAATGTACTTGAAAATGATGAGATTCCGGCGATCACAACACCATACTTTAACTTCTTTGAGTTGGAGGTACTGTGCCAGATGGGAAAACTGACAGAAGTTCTGGACAAGATCCGTTCCTACTGGGGCGGCATGCTGGATTTTGGGGCAGTCACATTCTGGGAAGAGTATGATCCGTCCGTGCCGAAGGAAGAACAGTATGATATGTACGGGGATCATTTTGGCAAGAGTCTCTGCCATGCATGGGCGGCAAGTCCTATCTATTTTCTGGCAAAATACTTTGCCGGACTGGATCTTGTAAACAAGGATGGGGTTACTTATGTATTAAAGCCACAGATGCAGTATTTTACAGACCTGGACTGTACACTTCCTGTGGGAAGTGACGGGACGGTCCGGCTGGCCTGGGATGGAGAATGTCTGGAAGTGACTGCAGATGCAGAAGGTGGAGTTCTGGAACTCGGTGAAGAAAAAATTTCTCTGGTCAGAGGAGAAACAAGAAGGGTGAAGATTTGAAATGAAGAAGATAGATTTTAACAGAAACTGGACTTGCAGATGCCTGACCAGAGATGAAGAACCATATTCCGTAACACTTCCACATGATGCCATGCGGAGTGAACCGCGTACCGGAGAAAGTGTCAGCGAGGGAAATTCCGGATGGTATCTGGGTGGCGATTATGAATACACAAAACATGTATTTGTACCATCAGAATACAGTGGAAAAAAAGTTCTTATTGAGTTTGAAAGTGTTTATCACAATGCGGAAGTTTATATTAATGGAAAGAAAGCCGCATACAGACCATATGGTTATACAAATTTCTATGTAGATACGGAAGGATTTCTGAAATACGAAGCACAGAATGAAATCCGCGTGATCGCACGGAATTCTGACCAGCCAAACAGCCGCTGGTATTCCGGAACAGGAATCTACCGCCCGGTATATCTCTGGACAGGTGATCAGAAGTACATTCCGGTCAATGGAATCAGGATCCATACAGTCAGCTATGCTCCGGCAGAGATCGAAGTTGAAATCAAAACTTCCTGCCTGGGCAGGGTGAAAGCAGAGGTCTTGGATAAAGAGAATTGTATTCTTACACAAGAGGTTGAAAATACCGGACACCCGTCAGTTTTCCGTATGGAAATTCCGAACGCAAAGCTCTGGGACTGTGATCATCCGAATCTTTATACTCTGCGTGCAACGTTTGGAGAGGATGTCGTAGAGGAAACATTTGGAATCCGACTTCTTGAATGGAATCCGGAAAAAGGTCTTACGATCAACGGTAAGAGGGAAATCCTCAGAGGAGCCTGCGTACATCATGATAATGGTGTACTGGGAGCCTGCACTTATCCGGAAGCGGAAGAACGAAGAGTCCGTATCCTCAAAGAGAATGGCTATAATGCAATCCGTTCTTCTCATTATCCGTGTTCCAAAGACATGCTGGATGCCTGTGACCGTCAGGGAATGCTGATGATGGACGAATATGTAGATGTCTGGTATATTCATAAGACAAAATATGACTATGCAGGATATCTGAATGAATGGTGGCAGCAGGACCTTAAAGATATGGTGGAGAAAGATTACAATCATCCATGTGTGATCATGTATTCCACCGGAAATGAAGTTGCAGAAACTGCACAGAAAAAAGGAATCGAACTGACCGGCAGAATGACTTCTTATCTTCATAAGCTGGATCCATACAGACCGGTAACCTGCGGAATCAACATTTTCTTTAACTTCTTAAGCTCCATGGGAATGGGTGTCTACAGCGATGATAAAGCAGAAAAAAGTGCGGAGATTGCAGAGCAGGAGGCAAAAAAACAGGAAAAAGAAAAGAAAAAACCGGTAGGAAGTGAATTCTATAATACACTTGCCTGTCTGGTTGGCGACTATTTTATGAAAATTGGTGCGACCCTTCCGCCATGTGACTGGAAAACAAAAGATGCTTTTGCAAATATGGATATCGCTGGTTACAACTACGGACTTTTCCGATACAAACATGACCTGAAAAAATATCCGAAACGTCTGATCCTCGGTACAGAGACTTTCTGCAAGGATGCATATAGCTTCTGGGAGATTGCAAAGAAGAATAAACGAATCCTGGGAGATTTTGTCTGGTCCGGATGGGAATATATCGGAGAGACCGGAGATGGTGCTGCTGAGTATGAAGATTACAGAGGCAGGATGCCACATACCAGAATGACTGGAAACAACGGAAGAATCGACCTTCTCGGAAAACCTCGTGCAGAGGCTGCTTATACAAGAGTTGCTTTTGAGAGGGAAACGGGTCCGTTTATTGCCGTGAAACCTGTTTATCAGAAGGAGAATCTGCAATTGACCGGATGGGCGCTGTCCAAAGCACTGGAAAGCTGGTCATGGCGGGGATGTGCCAGAGAAAAAGCAGAGGTTGAAGTTTTTGCAAGAGCAGCAGAGGTGGAACTTCTGGTCAATGGTAAAAAAGCTGCCCGTGGCAAAGTAAAGAAATGCCGTTCAAAATTCCACATTCCATATGAAGACGGTGAGATTACAGCAGTTTCTTATGATAAAAACGGACAGGAGATCAGTCGTCAGACTCTGATGACAGCAAATGAAGAAACAGTACTTCATATCAGACCGGAGCAGAAAACTGTGAAGGCTGGCAGATTGCTGTTTATTCCATTACAGTATGGAGATTCTGCCGGAAACTGGAAACCGATGGAGAAGCATCATCTGAAAGTTACAGTAGAGAATGCTACGCTCGAAGGGTTGGGAAGTGCCTGCTCCTATGTAGAAGGAAATTATGCACAGAATACGGTCGATACTTATTACGGTGAAGCGATGGCTGTAGTCCGTGCCGGAGAAGCCGGATCTGTAAAGATCACTGTTTCTGATGAAGAAAGAACATATACCTGTGAGATTCCGGTAATTGTAGCAAAATAAAACATATGGGCAATATAGACAAAAACAAACTTCACAATTTGTGCAAGATTTCTTAAAAAATTTTGTTTGTGAAAATTTAATAAAAAAACGCTCCCATTTACGGCTGAAAAAGTGCAGTCTGCGAAAAAAATGGGAGCGTTTTTAAAAATATGTTAAATTTATGTTCATAGAAAGTATGGAAGCACTTGAGCGATGAGGCTTGACCATATTTAGGGAAAGAAAGGAGCTATAATCATGAGCAGAAAAAGAAATCTCTGGCGTGGTCTGACTACTCTTACAGCGTCTCTTCTGACCGTTTCTGTTGCGGCAGGACCTGTAGTAGACAGCTATCGTACAGATATCGACAAATTTCTTGGCACAAAGAGCAGTGCGATGGTAACAGACAGTACAGATGAGGACCTGTACACATACAAATCTGATTATTCCAGCACGACAGAACTTCTGGATTCCATCGAGGATCTGGGAGAACGTATGAGTGAGGAAGGAACGGTTCTGTTAAAGAACGAGAATAATGCACTTCCGCTGTCAAAAGATGAGACACAGAAATTGTCCCTTCTTGGATTTTCCAGCTACTATCCGGTACAGGGTGGAGACATGGGAAGCTCCCTGAATGAGAATAAAGGAACAGATGCAGATACTGTAGATTTTGTTGAAGCGTTGGATGCAAAGGGATTCAAGATCAATGAGAATCTTCAGAAGCTTTACAAGAGTCTGGAAGCAGATTTCAAGACAGAAGTTAATATGTGGGGAAATATTATGGAATATTACCACATCACAGCTCCGGCAACAGATGGTGTATTTGCAAGCAAAGAGCCTTCTCAGGAAAAAATGGACAGTGTAGATGACAAGTGGAAGGATTCCATGGATGACTACAATGTTATGCTTGTAACAATCGGACGTTCTTCTACAGAGAACGGAACTTATCTTCCGGGTGTGGATGGCGTAGATGCATCTCAGGATCTGAATCAGACTGACCCGCTTGGCTTAAGTGATGATGAGCGTGACCTGATCAACGCTGCTGTTGAAGCAAAAGAGAACAACGGTGGTAAAGTCATTGTTATGCTGAATAATGCAAATGCAATGGAAATTGATGAGATCAAAAATAACGATGGTGTAGATGCAATCATGGAAATTGGTTTCCCAGGAGGTTATGGTTTCTATGGTGTGGCAGATATCCTTTCCGGAGAAGCAAATCCGTCCGGTCATCTGACAGATACTTATGCTGTGACAAATGCCAACTCACCGTCAGCACAGAATTTTGGAAACTATGAGTGGACAAATGCAGATCCGTCTGTAAATATCAATGCAGAAGAAGTGGAAGCAGAGGATATTTATACTGGATATAAATATTACGAGACAAGATATGCAGATACGGTACTTGGACAGGGAAATGCAGACGCAACTGTAGGAAGTTCTACAGGCAAAGCATGGAACTATGATGATGAAGTATCTTATCCGTTTGGATATGGTCTTTCTTATACAACTTTCGAGCAGACTCTCAAGAGTGTGGATGTAGACCTTGCTAACAGAACTGTAACAGCAGAAGTAGATGTTAAGAATACAGGAGATGTTGCTGGTAAAGATGTTGTGCAGCTGTATACTTCTGTTCCTTATACAGACTATGATGTAGAAAATAAAGTAGAAAAATCAGCAGTACAGCTTCTCGACTATGAAAAAACAGATATGATCGAGCCAGGCGAAAGCCAGACTGTTACAATTACAGCAGATGCACAGGATATGGCAAGCTGGGACAGCTCCTGCGAGAATGAAGCAGGAACAACAGGTAACTGGATACTGGACAATGGAACTTATTACTTCACTGTTGGAAATGGTGCACATGAGGCAGTAAATAACGTGCTTGCTGCACAGGATCAGGATGTTGAAGGAAATAAGGATAATGTACAGACATGGGAACTTGGTGATTTCGATTCCTCTTCCTTTGCAGTAACTTTAAATGGTACACCGGTAGAAAATCAGCTCCAGGATGCAGATCTGAATAACTGGATGGAAGACACCGTTACTTACTTAAGCAGAAATGACTGGGAAGGAACTTGGCCGGAAACATATAAAGACCTGACAGCTACAGATGAGATGATCAGCACTATGGCTGATGACTACAGTGATATCGAAGCAAACGGAGATCCGTCTTCTGTAACCTTCGGGGCAGATAATGGAATGACCTTGGCAAATATGAAGGGTGTAGAAGATATCACAGATGAAAGATGGAGTACACTGATGGATCAGCTTACTCTGGAAGAATGCCTGATCCGTACTGGACTTGGTGGAACCAGCACAAAGGTTATCGAATCTATCACTTCTCCGGAAGCAATCCAGAACGATGGACCGAACGGATTCAACTCTTATCCGCTGGGCCAGTATGCAAACTCCGATGCTTCTACAGGAGATCCTTGTGTAATCGCAGAAGATGATCCGAACCGTGACTACAAGATGGGTGTTATGGCAAATGAGACTGTTATTGGCCAGACATTCAGCAAACAGCTGGCTGCAGAATGGGGAAAAGCAGTAGGTAACTATTCTCTGTGGGCAAATACAGCAATCTGGTGGGGAGTTGGAACCAACCTTCATCGTACACCGTACAATGCACGTAACCATGAATATTTCTCAGAAGATGCAGTTCTGACAGCAGGTCAGGGTGCAGCAATCATCAAGGCCGGACATGACTATGGCGTACTGATCGCACCGAAACATCTGGCATTCAATGATACGGAGATCAACCGTACCGGTATTGCCGAGTTTATGACAGAACAGGCTGCACGTGAAAATGAGCTTCGTGGTACACAGTCCTGTATCGAAGATGCAAATGCGCTTGCTGTAATGACTACATACAACCGTGTCGGCTGTGTGACAAGTAATGCACATACCGGACTGCTTCTGAATATCCTTCACAAAGAATGGGGCTTCAAGGGCCTGATGTCTGAGGACTTCATTCAGGATCCGGCTTATACGAAGATTCACATGGCAGTACATAATGGTGTAACCATGACATGTAACACCGGTGACAACACCATGGCAGCAGTAGAAGCAGTATGGCCATACTGGAGTGTAGAAAATGCAAGCCAGAGTGAAGAACTTCTGACAGATCTGAAACAGGCAATGCTGTATCAGAATTATGCACTTGCAAACTCAAATGCAATGGATGGTATGTCAACCTCTACACATATTGAGAAACTGAATACATGGTATGATAACCTGATCACAGGTCTTCGTATCGGATTTGGTGTACTGACTGTACTCTGTGCAGCAATGTACCTGCTTGGACTGAAAAAGAAAGAGCAGTAAGGAGGAATAACTATGACTGAAAAGAAAAAAATGGGCGCAGGACTGGTCTTAAGTGTAATCACAGTTCTAGTAACTGTTGCAGGACTGGTTCTGTACATGATGAACTGCAAGACAAACTATTTTGTAAAAACTACTGGTACTGATAATACAATCGTTGCCTGCCTGGCTGTTGCTGCGATTCTTGAAATCGTTATGATCATAGTTTCTGTGAAAATGGGAGCAAAGTCGGTTCTGGATATTATTCCGGTAGCATGCGGTGTGCTGACAGCATATGCGCTGATCGCTTTTGTGGGAAGCAGAATCGCTGCAATCGGGTCCATCATGACTTTTGAGAACAACGCTCAGAATATGGCGGATTTAAAAGGTGCGATCATTGGAATGATCGTATGTGCGGTCGCTCTGATCTTCACGATTATTTCCTCCTTCTTCAAAGTAGTAAAGGATTGATTTTATGAGCAAGACAAATAAAGATTTCTGGAACGGTCCACTGACCGGTTCCAGAATCAAATCAGAGGATGTAAAACTTCCGGAGATGTTGATCGGATATTTTATCGGACCGTTCGGAGCACTTCTGGCTTCCGGTATTTTTACCAGTATCCTTCAGAATTATTTTACAGATGTTCTGAAACTGAACCTGACATTTCTGACAACTTTACAGCTGTTCTCGACTATTCTGATCGTAGCAGCAAACCTGATCGTAGGTCAGCTTATTGAGCGTACGAGAACAATGGCTGGAAAGGCAAGACCGTGGATCCTGCTGTCTGCTCTGACTCTGTCCATTGCCTCTGTACTGATGTTTGTAGTTCCTTTTGAGGGAACTGCCAAAATGGTGTGGATCGCGATTGCCTACAACCTGTTTTATGCTGTGGCTTATCCGATCTACAATACAGCTAACTCCACACTGATTCCTGTATCTACAAGAAACAGTAAACAGAGAGGTGCACTGGCTTCCTTCACAAATGTGGCAGGACTTGCTGTTATGGGTGCCGGTTCCATGGTATTCCCGATTCTGGTTTCTTTCGCACTGAAAGAAAATCAGCATCTGTGGCTGGTAGCGATGACTGCCATTGCTATTTTTTCTGCACTTACCATTTTCTTACAGTTTAAATTTACACGTGAGCGTGTAACAGAAGAGCAGATGTCACAGGGAGCTGAAGAGGAGAAAACAGTCAAAACTGCTTCTCTGAAAGAACAGCTTTCCGCAGTTACCAGTGAAAAAATGTGGTGGATCGTTATGCTGTTCTACATGGGCTTCCAGTGGAGCGGCGCTATGAAGAACGGTTCCATGACGTATTTCTGTAAATGGGTAATGGACAACACTTTCTTTGGAACAGCAGATGCCTGGGGTGCTTCACAGTCACTTTTAAGTATCATGGGTGCAGTTCCGATGGCTGTGGCAGCAGTGGCAATCGTACCTCTTTGCAATAAGTTTGGAAAACGTATTGTATGTATGGTTGGTATGCTGCTGGGAGCTGTCGGTGGTGTGATCGCGATTATGGGTAACGGACAGATTGTTCCTGTAGCAATCGGTGTGGCACTGAAATGTCTCGGATCTGCTCCGGCATGCTACATGATCCTTGCCATGCTTGCGGATGTTATTGATCATATTGAGTACAAATTCGGGATCCGTACAGATGGATTGACAATGTCTATTTACAGTTCCATCATGGTTGCTGCGACTCCGGTATGTAATTCTATTTTCAGTGCAATCTTAAATGCCAGTGGATATGACCAGGCAGCAGACATTGCACTGGGTACTGCAGCACAGACAGCTGCGGCACAGACAGCAATCTCTGTCGGATATATCTGGGTAGAGACAATTGCTTATGTGATCTGTGCAATTCTGATTTTCTTCTTTACGATAGAGAAGGATCTGCCGGAAGAGCAGAAGGCAATTGCAGCAAGAAAAAACAATAAATAAAGAGTCTTAAAAGACTGGTACAATCAGGCGGTCTTCTGGTATAACTAAGGTTAGCAAGCAATTAAAGCTGTGCCTTAAGTCTACCGGAAGGCCGCTGTGTATTTATAAGATAAAACGGAAGGAGGAGACTGAACTATGGGTAAAAGAAAATTAAAAACTGTATTCTGGGTATTCCTTCTTCTGATAGTGACAGGTCTGATAGGATGTAAGCAGAAAGAGCCCGAAAAAGAACAGCTTTGTCATATTGTTATGGAAAAGGGGGAGGGGTATCAGGTAACGGATCCTGTCAGAACAATAAAATCCGGAAGCGATGTGAGCTTTACAGTCACGCTGGATAATAACTGGCAGCTTCTGGGCACAGATTATCATGGCGAGACAGAAGTAATAAAAGATGATGATGGAAAAACCGTGGAGATTGTTCTGCATGAAGTAAAATATTCGGAGAGTATCTGCATTCAGGCTGAAAAAGGAAAATATGAGATTTTGTATGATGCCAATGGCGGACAAAACACTTCAGGGGATTCAGACAGAGTGAGCATCTGTTATCGAGGTACTCACCAGAGAATCAATACTTCAATAGGAACGGATCTCTTTTTCAGAAAGGGTTACACACTGCTTGGATGGAATACCAGGGCTGATGGAAGCGGCCAGGCTGTGGGACTTGGAAGCCGGATCGCGTGGAAAGCAGGGCTTGTGCTGTATGCACAGTGGACGCCGTGGACAGACGAGGCAGATTTTATATACAAAAAAGTATCAGGCTTTGCAGTCATAACCGGATATAGCGGCAAGGCACAGCAGATCTGTATTCCACCCAGTCTTGGAGGATTGCCGGTACGTACAATCCGGGAGAATGCTTTTGCAGATACAGACTGTAAAACCGTGATTCTTTCGCCGGGAATCTATGAAATTGAAAAGTGGGCATTCAGAAATAGTCATCTGGAACAGTTGTATCTTTATGATAATCTGGAAAAAATCAGTGACTATGCATTTCAGGACTGTGATATGCTGCATACTCTGCATATCAACGCAATTGAGGCTCCGGCCTACAGTGGAAATTATCTCGATACATTCCAGGATAAATATGATCGTCTGCTGAGCATGAAGGATAAAAAGAAGATTGTCCTGTTTTCCGGCTCTTCGACAAGATTTGGTTACGACAGTGAGATGATAGACCAGGCTTTTCCTGATTACGAAGTAGTCAATATGGGAGTTTTTGCCTATTCACCGGCACTTCCGCAGCTTGAACTGATTCGTTCCTGTATGAAGGAAGGAGATGTTCTTCTGGATTCTCCGGAATTTGATGCGGCAAACCGGCAGTTCTGTTATCAGAAGGAACTGGATTATGCAACTTTTGCTATGATGGAGTCTGATTATGATGTGTTTGCGCAGCTGGACCTCAGAGAGTATAAACAGATTTTCACTGCTTTTACTGCATATCAGGATGCAAGAGCAGATATGGAAAGAAAAAATTATGATGTCTGCGCATCAGAGTATGACGAGGATGGAAATGAAGTGGAGGAGCCAAGCTACAATGAATACGGGGATTATGTAGTGTACCGTCCGAATTCCACAAGTGAAAAACCGATTTACGGACTTCCGGTAAATTATACAGTAAATGCATATCCGAAGGATACTTATATCGATTCCATAAATACAGAATTTCAAAGATTTCTGGATCAGGGAATAAAAGTTTATTTTACTTATTCACCCAGGAATAAATATGCGCTTTCTGAAGACAGCACACAGGAGGAAAGAATCCGGCTGCATGAATATTTTAAGAGTCAGCTGAATGTTCCTGTCATTTCGGAACTTGAGGATTCTTTGTATACAGGAATTTATCTGTATGGAACGGATAATCATTTGTCTACGGAAGGGGCACAGATCCGGACTGAAAAAGTGATAAGGGATCTGAAAGAACAGTTTGCGAAGGAGGAAAAGAAATGAATTTTATATCACTGACATTTGTTTTCTCCTTTCCGGTGGTAGTGCTTTTATACTGGAAGATTCCATGGAAATACAGAGAACTCTTTCTACTGGCTGTGAGCTATTTCTTTTACATAAAAGAAAGTTCCTGGGCAGGAGGACTGCTTCTGCTTACAACGGCAATCACGTATCTGGCGGGAATTGCTGTTGAGAAGGGCAGGCACAGAAGAGCCTGGCTGATTTTGGCAGTGACTGTATGTCTGGGATTTCTGATCGGTCTGAAATATTCAGTCCCGCCAGTGGGAATCTCATTTTATACCTTCCAGACAATGGCATATGTGATCGATGTGTATCGTGGCGAAATTTCAGCGGAAAAAAGTCCTTTAAGCTATGCTCTGTTTGTATCGTTCTTTCCACAGCTGGTTGCAGGTCCGATCGAGAGAGCAGGTAATCTTCTTGGACAGCTGAAGGAAAAGCATACAATGAGAGGGGAAAATCTGCTGAATGGTTTCTGGCTGATGCTCCGGGGATTTTACAAAAAAGTTGTCGTGGCAGATTATCTGGCGGTATATGTTGATAAAGTATATGCTGCGCCGCAGGATGCCGGAGGGATTGGAGCGGTTCTGGGAACGGCGTTTTTTGCGGTTCAGATTTATTGTGATTTTTCGGGATATACAGATATTGCAAGAGGTGCGGCACGCATGATGGGAATACGGCTTATGGAAAATTTCAGGCATCCTTATCGCGCGGTAAGCATACAGGATTTCTGGAAAAGATGGCATATCAGCCTGACATGCTGGTTTACAGATTATGTATATATTCCACTTGGAGGAAACCGCAGAGGGTTTGCAAAGCGATGCAGGAATGTACTGATCGTTTTTCTGCTGAGTGGATTCTGGCATGGAGCGTCATGGAATTTTGTTGTATGGGGACTGATCCATGGGATCTATATGGTTGGTGCTATATGCCTTTCACAGATTAGGAAAGATAAAAAGAGAATCCTTCATCCGGTGGCTGGCTGGATTCTTACGCTGTTTCTTGTGAATATTGCGTGGGTGTTCTTTCGTGCTCCTTCACTTATCGGTGCATGGCGGATTCTGCAACAGCCGTTTGTGAATCCTCTGGGCAGTGGAATAGCTGAGACTATGAGTTTCCTGGGAATTCGGGGATTTGCGATTCTGCGACTTCTTATGACAGGAATTAGCTGGCTGATTCTGGAACGACTTCCTGAGGAGATCGATAAGAACTGCCAGACTCAGAAAGGCTTTTGTATGGCATCAGTGATTTTTGTTGTTATGGTGACTGTGATTGAATTTTCATGGCTTGGCAGGATGGCATCAGGCGGTGAAAATGCATTTATTTATTTCAGGTTTTAAATATGGATAAAAGAACAGTAAGACGTATTGTTGCAACTGCACTGGCAGTGATTCTGGCTGAACAGGTATTTTTTCTGATCTGCGGTTTTGGACTGCCTGTACAGTTCGGGGATACATTTATGGGAGAACTGAAAAGTAAATATGAGAGGCTGAAGGAAACTTCGGGAAAGCGAATTGTGCTTGTCGGAGGAAGCGGAGTGGCTTTTGACTGTGACAGTGCCCTGATGGATGATTTTTTTCCTTCATATGAAATAGTTAATTTCGGTATGTATGCAGGTCTTGGAACCAAGGCAGTTATGGATCTTTCCGAAAATTATATTCATGAAGGAGATATCGTAATCCTTTCCCCGGAGCAGAGTGAGCAGACATTTTCCGATTATTTTAACGGAGAATACATGTGGCAGGCTGCTGATGGAGCCTTTGGAATGCTTCGTGATCTGAAAAGTGAAAACTTTGAGGCGATGCTGGGAAATTTTCCACGGTTTGCACTGGAAAAGCTGAATTATGTAATGAAAGGGCAGAAACCTCAGACGGACAGCATTTATCAGAAGAAATCCTTTAATACATACGGAGATATCGAACTGGATACATGTCGGGAAAACATCCTTCCGAATGGTTATGATGTGAACCAGAAAGTAAGATTTACAGAAGATGTAGTTCAGCTGGAATTTATGGACTATATGAATGACTGGGCCAAAAGACTTGAAAAAAAAGGGGCTGTGGTCTGGTATCGGTACTGTCCGGTAAATAAACTGTCTGTGGAAGATATGGATGACCTGGCAGCATATGATGTATTTTTGCGTCAGAAACTGGATTTTCCTGTTATAGGAAATCCGGAAAACAGTCTGATGGAAGCGGAGTGGTTTTTTGACACCAATTTTCATCTGAATCAGCCAGGAAAAGAGGTAAATACCGTGCAGCTGATCCGCGATATGAAAGCGATGCTGGGGGATGACAGAGCTGTAACTGTGGAACTCCCGGGGAAACCTCACAGAACGTGGGGAGATGTATCTGCAGAAACCAGAATATGGACTGCAAAGGACAGTGAGACATATCAGGGAGAAGAAACGATCGTGATCCCGGAGAATGTGACACAGATTGAAGACTATGCTTTTTCGAATTGTGCAGGTCTTAAGCAAATTGTGCTTGAACAGAAAGATCCTTCGAAATGTATTGTGGGTCAGCATCTTCTGGATGGTACAGGTGCAGAAATCCTTGTTCCGCAGATGTCTGTAGACAGTTATAAGCGAAATTATTTCTGGTCAGTGTATGCCGGCAGGATCGGGGAAGTTACTGCTCACGCAGAAAAATAAACCAACCACGTTCAAAAGAAATCTGATACGGAAAATCATGATACAATGCAGATACGATAAAAGTGAGACTATAAATTTTGAACTGTAAAATCAGAATTGTGAAATTGATAATATGAAATCTGGAGGGAAAACATGAAAACAAAACAGGCTGTGAATCCATACATGCCAAGCTGGGAATATGTTCCGGATGCAGAACCACATGTTGTAGGAGACCGTGTGTATGTTTACGGTTCTCATGATATATTCAACGGACTGAATTTCTGCCTGGGCGATTATGTCTGCTGGTCGGCACCGGTGAATGATCTTGGTAACTGGCGTTATGAGGGCTGCATTTATAAGAGAGAACAGGATCCGGCAGCACCGAGAATCCGTCTGACAAATGGCCTTGCAGCACCGGATATGGTGCAGGGACCGGATGGAAGATTTTATTTGTACTATTTCATGGGTGGTACAAAGATGATCTCCGTAGCTGTATGTGATGAACCGGCAGGAAAATATGAATTTTACGGGTATGTAAAATACAGTGACGGTATTGCAATTGGCAAAAAAAATGAGCCGTTCCAGTTTGATCCGGGTATCTTTATGGATGATGATGGAAAACTGTATCTGTATACAGGTTTTGCACTGGCAGGCAACCCGATCCTTCTGGATGGATCGAAACCGACAGAACATGGCCCGATGTGTTTTGAACTTGATCCTTCTGATATGCTGACGGTACTGAATGGACCGTCCTATATTGGAGTTGCTGGCGAAAAGGAATCCATTGGTACTCCTTATGAGGGACATTCTTTCCTTGAAGCAAGCTCCATGCGTAAATTTAATGGTACATACTATTTCATTTACAGCACAATGAACAGCCATGAACTCTGCTATGCGACAAGTGACAGCCCGGTTAAAGGATTTCAGTATGGCGGTATTCTGGTAAGTAACGGTGATGTAGGTCTTGAAGGTGTACCGGATGTGAAGCATGCGAGATGCAATACCGGAAATACACATGGCAGTATCATTGAATTAAATGGAAAATATTTTGTTTTCTATCACAGACACAGCAACCGTAAACAGTCTTCACGTCAGGCTATGGCAGAAGAAATCCGCTTTGAAGATGGCAAATTTTATCAGGCAGAAATGACCTCCTGTGGATTAAATGGAGGTCCGTTGGAAGGAAAAGGAAGCTATCCGTCATACATTGCCTGCAATCTTTATGGAAAAAAAGGTACTCGTTTCCTGAGTATGATCAAGCATCCCAAAAAAGGATGTCCTTACCTGACCCAGGATGGAAAAGACAGAGAATCCGGACCGGATCAGTACATTGCAAATATGTGTGATGGTGCGCTTGCCGGATTTAAATATTTTGATCTCAGTGAAACAAAAGAGATCAGTGTGAATATAAAGGGACATGCGGAAGGTACACTGTATGTCCGTACCAGTGAAAATGGAGAAGCTATAGCTGAGATTTCCATCAGCCCGAGTAAAGAACGCAGGGAATTTTCCTCTGATATTCATGTTTCGGGAAATAAAGAAGCTTTGTTCTTCGTCTTCGAAGGAAAGGGAAGTTTTGATTTTATTTCATTTACTCTGAAATAAAAAATACATTGTTTCCTGTGCTTTTTCTTGTTATACTACAAGTATTATTATGTAGAAAAGGCACGGGGGATGAACATGCTTCGTATTGCAACAGTGGAAGATGATGCGAATGACCTGGAAGCGTTACGAACTCACCTGAGTCGATACGAAAAAGAAAACGGACTGAAATTTCAGGTTACAGAATTTCGGGACGGAGAAGATATAGTGACAGATTATTCTGCGGACTATGACCTGATCCTCATGGATATTGAGATGGCGTTCCTGAATGGAATGAAAGCAGCAGAAAAAATCCGCGAACTGGATAAGGATGTTATTATCATATTTATAACTAATATGCCTCAGTATGCAATTCAGGGCTATAAAGTAAATGCTCTGGATTACATGCTGAAGCCTATTTCGTATTTCTCTTTTTCGGAGAGTATGGGAAGAGCGCTTCACAGAGTAAACGTACAGGAAAAAGAATTTATCACCATTGCGCTGAAAGGCGGCAAAAAGAAACTGGATATTACACAGATCTGTTATGTAGAGGTGCAGGACCACCTTCTGCTTTATCATACAACAGAAGGGAGCTTTGCGACCAAAGGAACGATCCGGGATGCGGAAAGTCAGCTGGATGCAAAAAGCTTTTTCAGATGTAACAGATGCTATCTGGTAAATCTGGAGTATGTGGATAATTATATGGGAAGTGATGTCAGCGTCAATGGAGATACGATTCAGGTAAGCAGGAGCAGACGAAAACCATTCCTGGACGCATTAAATGAATATTTGAATGAGGTGGGCAAATGAACACAGCAGAGGTGCTAAATACACCAGGGTATTACTATGCCATAGCTTATGCTTTATCCGTATTTGTGATTGCATGTACGAATGAAAGAAAACTTGGGAGATGGAAGCTGGCAGCAGTAAGCTGTGTTCAGTTTGCCCTCCTTTTATTTTTTATGACAGAAACAGATGGCGTGAGACAGGAACTGTTTATTCCATCAATGATGGTGATCGTAGGACTACTTCTTGGATATATTTATATATGTAATGATTTTTCGTTCAAAGAGGCTGGATTTTATTGTGTAAAGGCTTTTATTAACGGAGAGTTTGCTGCGTCTATGTGCTGGCAGATCTATTATTATCTGCGGTATGTGCGTGGAATGGATGGAGAACACTGGAGATGGGTGGAACTTGTCCTGGTGTATGCAGTGATTTTTGCCATATTGACATTGATTGAGCTGAATCTCAAAAAAGATCTTGAAGAACTACATATTACAAGAAGAGAACTGCTGGTGGTCATTATCATCGCTGCATCAGTATTTGCCATGAGTAACTTAAGCTATCTTGATCAGAATGGATTGTTCAGTGGAAGCTTTGTTATGGATATTTTTATTATCCGTACACTTGTAGATCTGAGTGGTATTGCAGTGCTGTATGCATATCATATTCAGGTAAAAGAAGTTCAGATCCGGTTTGAAAAAGATGCTTTGCATAATATTATGGAGATGCAATATAAAAACTATCAGCTATCCAAAGAAAATATTGATATGGTGAATCAAAAATATCATGATCTGAAGCATCAGATCAATATTCTCAAAACGCAGTCTTATACCGGAAAGTCTACAAGCTATCTGGAAAAGATGGAACGGGAGATCCGGGTATACGAGACACAGAATAAGACGGGAAATCAGATTCTGGATGCTGTGCTGACAAATAAAGCAATGATATGCCAGAATAAGGAAATTGAACTGAAATTTATTGTAGACGGGGAAGCACTGTCTTTTATGGATGATATGGATGTAAGTGCATTATTTGGTAATATGCTGGATAATGCAATTGAGAGTGCGGAAAAACAGCAGGAGAAACAGAAACGCCTGATCTGGCTTTATGTAACCAGAGAAAAACAGTTTGTCCGCATCCGTACAGAAAATTACTGTGATGAGAAGATACACTTCAAGAATGGTATGCCGGTGACAACGAAGAAGGACAGACGACTTCATGGATATGGTATGAAGAGTATAAAGAGTACAGTAGAAAAGTACCATGGTTCTGTTGTTGCAGCGCAGGAAAACAACTGGTTTGAACTTAAAATACTGCTTCCGGCAGGCAGGTAAAGACTGTATAAAAAAATATTAAAATAAATGCAAAAAAGTGTTGACAATGTAAAATCAGTTATGTATAATTAACCATGCGTTTCGGAAAGAAATGCACTTCAAATTGCATAAAATATTATGAATTCGGAGTCAGGAGAAGTACTCAAGAGGCCGAAGAGGTGCCCCTGCTAAGGGTATAGGTCGGGTAACCGGCGCGAGGGTTCAAATCCCTCCTTCTCCGTTTGAAGTTTTGAATTTTGAAAAAATAAAAAACTTCAAAAAAGTACTTGACATTCAGAAACGAATGTGATAAAGTAAACGAGTTGCTGATAAGCAACGAATCACAAAAGCCATTAAAAAGTTTTGAAAAAAACTTAAAAAAGTTCTTGACAAACAGAAATGACTGTGATAAACTAAATGAGCTGTCGCAAGACGGCGAACAAAGAACCTTGATAACTAAACAGTGAAACACATACGATTCTCGAAAATTCTT
>OICB01000211.1_pt1 | contig 38721 bp, 38 predicted proteins | sample 1581121 | NCBI WGS metagenome assembly OICB01 (sample SAMEA3882544, study PRJEB24775) | human gut metagenome | biome: human-associated habitat; feature: intestine environment; material: feces | place: Netherlands | collected 2009/2010 | reverse complement strand
TTTATACCCCGCACCCCGAAGAAGATAAGCGGCTGGGTACCGTTGGTCATGTCCGCATGGACTTCGGACGCAGCGGCAACGAGTTCTGGCATACATGGTGGCCAAGAGGCCCGGAGGAGCTGAACAGCCCCGCGTTCAAGCTGGAACTGCAGGAGGTCATGGACACGCTGCGGGAGAGTATGCTGAAAAGCCGCTTCGCTATGGAGCGCTTTTGCTATGAACACGGCGGAAAAATCGACGGCGGCTATGTACAGAACTACGGCTACATCGTGGAAACGGAGCGCTACCGCTACTGCCTGCGGTGCAACCCGTCCCCTGGAGATTACAATGGTTACCTCACCGCCTACGATTTGGCCGTCCAGCGGCAGAACATAGCGCGGGACAAGCCTCTGGTGAGCCGTGTCACCTATGCCAACGGTGATGCACAGGAGTTTACCGATGCCGAAGCCTTTCTCAAGTGTGTGCGGGAAGAACTTCCGTATTGCCCCACCACAGGTCTGCGCTACGAGGTGCTGACCGACGATCCCAACCTCCGCAAACAGGTGGATGACATGATCTTCGACTTCTACGGCGAGGAAAATCCCCGCCAGTTGGAGGAATATCAAAAAACGCCCGATCAGGGCATGACAATGGGAGGAATGTGAGTATGGACAGAAAAATGGTAAATTTCATCAAGGAGCAGTATCCCCCCGGCACCCGCATCCGGCTCAATTCGATGGACGATCCCTACGCGCCCATTCTTCCCGGCACTGAGGGCGAGGTGGACTTCGTGGACGATGAGGGGCAAATTTTTACGAATTGGAACAATGGCCGCACGCTGCCGCTCGCCCCCGGTAAGGACAGCTTCTCGGTGCTGCCGCCCAAACTGTCCACCCTCAAGCTGTATATGCCCCTGACCGCCGATCTCTACGAGCGAAACGAGTACGGCGAATTTGACGACAGCAGCACACTTCTGGAGGGCCGTGAGCTGCGCGGCTATCAGGATCAGATCGCGGCGGCGCTGGTGAAAAACCGGATGCCGGAGGAAACCGAGCGCGGCATCATGCATTGGTATGATGAAGTCGACAGCGTCAATACCAAGGTGCGCACCGCCGTCTTCGCCGTGGAGGCGCGTGACCGGCAGCTCTGGGGCGTGGCAGAATGCCGTGTCGCCGGGGAATTATCGGACACAGAACTGGAAACCTTAAAGGAGTACCTCACCGGACAGGTGTCGGACGGCTGGGGCGAGGGCTTTGAGCAGCGGGAAATTTCCGTGGATGACGGCGGTGAATTGTATGTCCACCTTTGGAACTCGGACGAGTGGAGCATCCAAACGGAGCAGGAGCTTTTCTCCCCCAAGCTGGCGGAGGGACTGCCGGAGCTGTGCTTCTCCACGCTCCCCGGCACCGGCGAGCTCATCTGCATCAAGTGCGGCGAGAGCGGCTACTATCCCAGCGATTGGAACACGAACGATCCCGCGCAGAACCGTGAATTGGCAGATTACAACAACGAACGCCTCGGCGTAACACAGGAACAGCGATTGGCGATGGAGTGCGGCAGCATGCACGGCTGGGGCGTCCCTGGTGCTGACCCCGGTTACTATGAGCAGAAAATGGGAGGAATGAAGTTTGGCTATGGCTGGATGCGGGGCTCGTTCCGCGCATGGATGGATAGCTGAAGGCTGACAACTGCAAAAACCGCAGTGAATTTATCAACAAAGCGCTGCGCTTCTACATGGGCTATCTCGGCACGGAGGACAACACCGCGTATCTCTCGAAGGCTATCCTGACAGCCATTCAGGGTACACTGGACGACAACAACAATCGGCTCTGCCGCATTCTTTTCAAGTGCGCGGTGGAGCTGAACATGATGTGCCACACCATCGCCGCGCACTTTCGTACCGATCCTATCCACACGCGGGAGTTGCGCGGCTTTGCGGTGGATGAGGTGAAGCGCACCAATGGTCAGGTGAGTTTTGAGAGCGCAGTGCATCAGCAGCGCCGCATTGAGCCGGAGGATGAATGGCCCGGATCGTACTGATCTCGCCCTACCTCAAGGGCGGACAGAACGCCGCGAAGCTGGCCCAGCGCACTCGCTACGTTGCCACCCGTCCCGGCGTGGAGCTGTTGGCGGATGAGCGCAGTACACTCCCCGCCACAAAAAAGCAGCAGGAATACATCGTACGGCTGCTGAAGTCCTTTCCCACCTGCTGGGAACTCATTGAGTATGAGGAGTATCTGGATCACCCCACTCAGGGCAGCGCCTCCGCGTTCATCGAGCAGGTGCAGGAAGACTACATGGAGGCGCTGGATCAAAAGGAAAATTTCATCGACTACATCTCCCATCGCCCCGGCGTCCAGAAGGACGGCGAACATGGGCTGTGGGACGCTCACGGTAAGGTTCAAAATCTCGCGCGGGCGGTACGGGAGGTGGCGGAGCACACCGGAAATGTGTGGACGCCGGTGGTGGCGCTGCGCCGTGAGGACGCGGAGCGGCTGGGCTACGACAGCGCGGAAAGCTGGCAGGCTCTGGTGAACGCCTCCATCTGTGACATCGCAAAAGCGTATAAGATTCGACCGGAAAACCTGCGTTGGTATGCTGCGTTCCACCAGAAGCCAAATCAGGTGCATATCCACATGATCATCTTCTCCGCAGATCCCAAGGAGGGCTACCTCACCAAAGAGGGTATCCGGGAAATGAAATCCGTCTTCGCCAGACGGATCTACCACGCGGATCGGATGCACATCTACCAGCAAAAGGATACCGCGCGGCAAGAGTTGCAGGCGCAGACTCGCAAGGCAATGGTGGAGTGCATCGCGCAGTTGGAGCATGGCACATCGGATAACCCGCGTCTGGAGCAGCTCACCGAGGAGCTGGCGGAACGCCTGATGACGGTCAAGGGCCGAAAGGTCTACGGCTACCTGCCGCCACGGACAAAGGCCATCGTGGATGCCATCGTGGAGGAGCTGGCGAAGGATGAGCGGGTGTCCGCCGCCTATGAAACGTGGCAGACGCTCTACGAGCAGGTGTGCCTGGACTACGATCAGCGGCCGCGCAAGCGTCTGCCGCTCTCCCAGCAAAAGGAGTTCCGGAGCGTCCGCAATATGGTCATTCAGGAAACACTGCAATGGATGGTGGAACGTCAGCGGTACGCGGATGTGCGGAGAACACCTTCCGCGCAGGAAGGACCTATCATTAAAAAGGATGCCGCAGAAGCCGCGCCAAAGAACTCTGAGGTCACGGCATCTCTTGCGTCGGCGCAGCCCAAATCTGACCGTGCGGCGAGTGCCGCACCAGAAGATTCCGCCTCCGCTGATGATGCCGCATCTAAGGGTACCACACCGCCTGCGGCTGGAGATGCACCGGCTTTCTCTCAGTGGTCAGATCACCCCAATCAGCAGAAAGGGAGCGTACCGGCGGAAGCGGATTACCATGCCCCCACGGTGAGCGAAACCATCGTGCGGATGCTGCATCACATGAGCAGGATCTTCGAGGACAACAGCAAGGTCGATCAGATCCACCGCGGCTTGCAGATCGACCGCAAGCGCCGTCAGGAATTGCAGCACAAGCGGCTGGCGATGGGACACAAGCCGGACGACCACGAGGAGCAGACATTCAGATAGCGCAAAGCAGAATTATGAAAGGACATGTCATGAGCAAATTTATCTATTTCACGCCGGAGGAAAAGGCACGGGCGCAGAACACGGATCTCGTGTCGCTGCTGCGCGCCCAGGGCGAGCGACCTGTGCGCTCCGGTCGGGAGTTCCGTACCCCCAACGATCCCAGCATCACCGTGCGGGGCAACAAATGGTTTGATCACTCCGCGCGCGTCGGCGGCTACGCCGTCAGCTTCGTCCAGCGCTATTACCGTCTCCCTTATCAGGAGGCGGTTTTGCTTTTGCTGGGCAGAAAGAACAGAAAAACATATGAACAGGCAAAGCCTGTGAATGAAGTTCCAAAGGCTTTCGCGCTGCCGGAGCCTTACGGAACCATGCGGCGTATGTATGCCTACCTCATGCGTCAGCGCCACATTGACCGCAAGGTTATTTCCGCCTTCGTACATGAAAAGCTGCTCTACGAGGACAAGCACCACAACTGCGTTTTCGTGGGGCTGGATGACAGCGGTGAGGCCAAGCACGCGCACATCCGCAGTACCAACAGCGAGGGACGGGTGTTCCGCATGAACATTGAGGGCAGCGCAAGTGAGCACTGCTTCCACAAAAACGGGACCGACAAGTCCCTCTATGTGTTCGAGGCTCCTATCGACCTTCTGTCCCACATTACCCTCTATCCATACGGCTGGCAGGAACACAGCTATGTTGCCTGCTGCGGAACTTCTATTCAGCCGGTGCTGGAGCGGCTGAGGCAGAATCCGAAACTGGACATGGTGTATCTGTGCCTCGACAACGATGATGCGGGCAAGGACGCCTGCGACCGTATGACGGATACGCTGGAGGACATGGGCTTGGATGTGGAGCGGCTCTGCCCGGTGCGCAAGGATTGGAATGACGATCTCTGCGCCAAATTCGAGAAGAAGGAGAAAGACACATGAACGAAAACATATGGCCCCTGATTCTGCTTGGCGGCGGACTGCTGGCATTCTTGCTCGTAGTGTCCTTCCTCTCCAAGAATTATTCTCTCAACAATTTCAAGAGCAAAACCGTTGGCGACGGTCAGCACGGCACGGCTCGGTGGGCAACGCCCAGGGAGATCAGCAAAACATACCGGACGATACCGTTCCGTCCCCGCCGCTGGCGCAAGGGAGAGAAACTGCCTACGGAGCAGGGACTCGTCCTCGGCAGCGTCGGTGGCAGAAACCATAAAAGCGAGGGAGGATTCCTGCTGAAAACCTCTCGCAAGCTGCTGGAAAAGCTGCGACGTCCTGTGGAGGGAAAGCGGAAGACGAAGAAAAAATCAAAGGCTCTCTCAAAAGTCAAAAAGATGATTGAGGAGCAGCGAGATATCCGGGCGCTGGTGGACAGTGATGACGTCCACTGTCTGATGATTGGCGCCTCCGGCGTGGGCAAAACCGCGTATTTTTTATACGCAAATTTGGAGTATGCCAGCGCCAGCGGTATGAGCTATCTGGCGCTGGACACCAAGGGAGACTTGGCGCGCAACTACGGTGCCATCGCCTCCCGGTATTACGGCTACAAGGTATCTGTCATTGACCTGCGCAACCCAACCCGCTCAGACGGCTTCAATTTCCTGACGCTGATGAATCACTACATGGATATTGCGCGCATGCATCCGGAGAACCTCGCTGCCCGAGCGCGCGCAGAGAAATACGCCAAGATCCTCGCCAAGACTATCATCAACCCGGACGGCGACGCTGCACAATACGGCGAGAATGCTTTCTTCTACGACAGCGCGGAAGGTTTACTGACTGCCATTGTGCTTCTGCTGGCGGAGTTCGCCCCACCCAAGGATGGGGAGCCGGAGAAGCGGCACATCGTTTCCGCCTTCAAACTGGTGCAGGATCTGCTGGCGGTGCCGAAGTCAAGAGGCAAGAACGGTTTTCAGCTGCTCATGGATGAATTGCCGCCGGAGCATAAGGCCCGGTGGCTGGCAGGCGCAGCCCTCACCAGTGCGGATCAATCTATGGCTTCGGTCATGTCCACCGTCATGTCCCGCCTCAACGCCTTTCTGGATACGGAACTGGAGCAGGTCATCTGCTACGACAGCCCCATCAACGCTGAAATGTTTGCCTCGGAGAAGTGCGCCATCTTCCTGATTTTACCGGAAGAAGATCCGGCAAAGAATTTCATCGCGGCGCTCATGATCCAAAATCTGTCCCGCGAATTGTTCTCCGTGGCGGATGAAACCGGCGGCAGGCTCAAAAACCGCGTGGTGCTGTTTTGCGATGAGCTGGGAACCATGCCGCCCTTTGACATCCTGCCCCTATTCAGCGCGGGGCGCTCCCGCAGACTGACGCTGGTACCCATTATCCAAAGCCTTGCCCAACTGGAGAAGAACTACGGAAAAGAGGGCGCTGAAATTATATGTGACAACTGCCAGGACACCATCTTTGGCGGCTTCTCGCCCCAGAGCAAAACGGCAGATGCCCTCTCCGCTGCCCTCGGCAGCAGGACGGTACTGTCCGGCTCCGTCAGTCAGGGGAAAGAGAGCAGCCAGTCCTTGCAGATGATGGAGCGTGCTCTCATGACACCAGATGAACTGAAATCCATCCCCAAGGGTGAGTTTGTAGTGATGAAAACGGGAACCCATCCCATGCGCACCAAACTGCGTCTCTTTCTGGATTGGGGCATCACCTTTGACCCGGACGGCTATCGGATGCCGGAGCAGGCAGCCCGAAAGATTGCCTATGTTGACCAGAGCGAACTCATCCGCAGCATCCATCGGAGCTGCACAAAGAATCCCTATAACATGGAGGGAAGCAGATGAGTCAATTCAACTTTATCTACGCCGAGGAGCATCTGAGTCACCGGGAAAAGGCGGTATATATCTATCTTCGGGACCGGGCAAACGTTTCCGGTGTCTGCTGGCCGGGGATCAAGACCATCGCCCGAGAATTGGGACTTTCGCCGCGGACAGTCCAGCGGGCTCTGGCAGATCTGGAGCGCAGGCAGCTCATTGAGAAGCAGAACCGCCACCGCTCCAACGGCAGTCTCACCAGCAATTTATACCGGCTGACAAAGCATAAAACGTCACAGCCTCCCGCCAAGGGGGGACTGTGACGTTTTTACTCTCAAAATTCTGTCCATAGGGTAGCGTCACCATGGCGTATCCAGAAGAGCCTACTCTACCGGAGGATACAGGACAGAGAAAGAACAAGAATATGGAGGAACTTATGAAGATGATCGTTAGAAGAACAGTGCTGGCTGTCTGCACCCTTGTCCTGGCATTGATCCTGCCCACCGCCGCTTCCGCTGCCTGCACAGGCTTTGATGACGTACCGGAGTCTGCGGACTGCTATGAAAGCGTGATATATCTGGCAGAATGTGAGATCGCTGCTGGAACAGAAAATGACTGCTTCTCGCCGAAACAGCTCATCACTGTGGAGCAATGGGCTGTCATGCTCTGCCGCGCCTATGGTGTGGAAACTATCGGTGACAGCTGGCAGGATGTGGGGCGAAGCAGCGTCGTGGAAGCCTACCGACAAGGCTGGCTGAACGAAACCGCACTCTCCGCGCTGCGCTCACCGATGTGTCGCAGCGTGCTGGTTGAGAGTGCTTTTGCCGCCGCAGATGTTCCGGTTTATGACTACACGCTCTACGAGGGAGGGACATCGCTCAGCACTGCTGACAACATCCTTCGCGCAGGGCGGGAGCTCGGGCTGTGCTCTGATGATGCAGATACCAATGCGCTCGTGACGCGCGGAGAAGCGGCGATCATTCTTCATGCTGTCCTGACACAGAGCTTCCGCATTGAGGAACCGCCTGTACCGGTGACGCTGGTGAATGCGGCAGGTGTCAATGTCAACGATTTCCTGCTGGAACTGCGGAAAGTACCAGAACAGATCCTCGATGCCTTCAACGCCACCGGCTGGACGTACCGTATCGACTTCGACTACATCAGCGAACTCAGCAAGCAGCTGAACATGAGCTGCATTGGAGCCACCAACTACAGTCAGAAAGCCATCTACATCTCGGAGGCCAGCGCGACGCTCCATGAATTCGGACATTTTCTCGATTGGACGCTGGGATTCCCTGCAGAGCATGAACAGCTCTTTCGTGCAGAAGCTGCCGCCGCGCCGCTGCGAGACTATGCCAAAACCAACGCCAGAGAATACTTCGCAGACTGCTTTGCCTACTGGGTGAAGTATGCGGAAAATGCCAATGCCATATCGTTGCTGCAAGAATGCGCTCCATTGACGTATCGGTATATGGAAGATTTGATGAGGATAGCAAACTGACTCTAAAATACGTGTCAATAACAGATAGAATCCCAACTTACTTCGAGGCATTTATGGTTTAAACCATAAACGCAAACAATTCGGATTTCACTTGCTCACAATGTTTCCAAGATTCTATGCAGAAATCGTGCCTCATTATAGGACTTGCAGAGATAGGCAATGCCGTAACCGCTAACTTTTCCAGATCATGCTCCATTGCAGTGCCTCTGCATAGGGTACAGAATTTTTCATTTCCCATTTTAAACGATTTTGATTCGCGTCGTAGGCAAAGCTACTCTCGAGATTATTGCAGCTGCTTCAGCACGTGTAATGGTGTCAGATGGTCTGAATGCTCTGGTTCTTTCATCTCCGGTCAAGATGCCTGCTCTGTAAAGAGCAAGTATCTCATCAGCGTATTCGCTTCGTTCGCTTACGTCAGGAATATAATCATAGTCAATGTCGTTGACAACGGCAAAATCAGATGTTGCTTTCGCGAAAATATGTGCTATTTGCGCTCGTGTTGCGTAAGCATCGAGGCTGGAATATTCGTCGCTCGAGACAATTCGATTTTTTACACAATAGTTCAGATAGGCATCATACCATTTACCACCATCTGATGCTGAAAAAGAGATTGTCTGGTTATTACATGTGGCATGGACAACAGCAGCCATTTTAATTGCTTCGCTCAGTGTGATATTGCCTATAGGGTGAAATGTACCGTCAGTATATCCGTTCATAATGCCCAACTGGACAACTGACTTTATAACGCCCTGTTGCTGACTTCCATACCATGCTGACTCATCCGCGTCCAGGAAGCCATAATAGTCGGTAGACGCACTGAACTTGCTGTCGGTATCTGTAAGGCTATCCGTATCAATGCAGGTAATACTATTCCGAATTGTCTCTGACCATCCCCATAGACGGCCGAGGTTGTCCCTATACTGCCACTCTGCCGGCAAATATATAGCCGTATTGTCGCCGTCTTGTTGGAAAGCCCTTGCTTCGGTGATTGTGTCTGATTTAATAGACAGCTGTTGGTACTCTTTCAGCTTGGAATTGTCGGAGAAACCGTTGGTCATATAAAGCTGCACAGAATCATCATTTTGCTTCTTGGCATAAACGATCAAACCGGCAGTGTCTCCCAGCCTTTTTCCGTCGCTGAGCCTCACAAGGCCGCCTCTGTTCAGACTATTGCTCTTTTCCGGGCCGACAAGATACGACAAGTACACCTCGTTACCGCAGCTTGTCATGGAAGCGTAAAAGTTCACAAATTCTTGGGGCAAAACCTTATTATCGCTAACTGGGATACTGTACTGATTGATCCATTTTCCGTGTTCATTCAAAAGGAATACCTTGCCAGTATAGGCATCTACAAAACATGGCCTGCCATTCAATGCCGAAATCGCATAAGGCTCTGTGCCAGCAGGAATGTCCACAGATTTGACGATCTCATCGCTATCCCAGTAACACAGCGAACTTCCATTTTCCCATAAGGCAACATTTTCGCAGAGGACAACATTACTGGCCGCAGCCACATTAACATTGTCTTGAAGAATAAAAAGGCTGTATTGCAAACCCTTTGGATTCTTCGGATAGAATAGGTCAAGCCAAACTGAACCATTTGGTTGGACAGACATATTCTGAATGATCATCTCATCTTCTAAATCTTCGCCGCTTCGATAGCATGCCTGCAATTCAAGCGTCTTTTCATTTATACAGGCTACTGCATCTTTGCCTATCGAGTTATCATGCAAAAGAAACCATATATGATTGTCTTGAGCTATTATGTCTTTCACATAATAGGAATCTATTCCGCAGCTCAGTTTAGAATTGTTCTCACAATCAATAGCCGCAACACTGGAATTGAATATGACCGCAACGACCAACGGGAGTATTATGCAGGCTTTTTTGAGTTTGTCTATTCCGTTTCTTTCCATGAGAATGCCTCCACTGCAAAATCATTTTGTTTTATCAATAGCCATACTAAAGGAGCTGATGGGATAAGTCAATAATTCTTTTAACGTCTGATATATAGATGTAAAAAGAGAACACATTCTTACAAGAAATAACGCGCCATTCATCTTTCGACAAGTTAGCCAAATAAATGTTTTCAGCTATGTGCAAAACATTCTCCTCTTCAAGTGCTGCATCAATGTAAATTATAGGTTGTTTTCCGTGTCAAACCATACGAGCGCACTATAGATAGTTCGAAAGTCTTCGAGGGTTTGATATCCCCGCACATCTGTTATAGAATGGAACGAAAACCGGTCTGGGTGAAGAAATGAGATCTTGCTGGTCGTATTGCTTTTTATGTTGGGACAGCAATACGACAGCGGAGAACAGGGAATCTTCCAGAATTCTCGATAAAAATTCTTACTTTGATGTAGTATTTCACCCCAATTTGCAAGGTAATAAATAGAAGGGTGTGATTCCTTGTGGATGATATCAAGATCATTGATTTGTTCTTTGCACGTTCTGAGCTTGCAATCGAAGCGCTGGACGGCAAATATGGGGCGATTTGCCATAATCTTTCCCGCAGCATTTTGAAGGATCAACAGGACGCAGAGGAATGCGTGAATGATGCCTATCTCGGTGTTTGGAATGCGATTCCGCCGCACAGGCCTAATCCGCTGGTTGCATTTGTTTGTAAACTTGTTCGGAATATTTCTATCATGCGTTATCGGGCCAATACAGCTCTCAAGCGAAACAGCAATTACGACTCGACAATGGAGGAATTGGAAGATTGTCTTGCTTCCTCAGCCTTGGTCGAGGACTCTCTTGAGGAAAAAGAGTTGATTGCAATCATTGAAGACTTTCTCAGGGACTTGTCACAGGAAAACCGCGTGATCTTCCTGCGGCGCTACTGGTTCTCCGATAGCTATGTAGAAATCGCAGCCCGAACCGGTCTGACGGAAAAGAACGTCTCTGTCCGGCTTTCCCGAATCCGTAAGCAATTACAAACGCATCTTGCAGAAAGGGGTGTTTTGGCTTGTTGACATTGGCTCAGAAATTCTCCAGCGCAATGAATGGGATCGACGATGAGTTCATCGAAGAGGCGCTGACCTATGAACGGTCCAAAAAGCGCAAGCCTTCCTGCGTACTGCGAATCGTCCTCGTCGCGGCCCTCATCTCCGTGCTTTTGTTCACGTCGGCGCTGGCGTTCTCGCCATCGCTTCGTGAGAACACGCTGAATGTCCTGGTTGAAATCTTCTCCGACCACGCCACGTTCCGTGTCGAGGGAGAGGAGCCAGCCGGATCCTATATCGCCGGTAAAATCGACTACTCGGCGCTGGAAGAGACCTATCGTCTTGATTCGGGAGGCTGCTACCGGGCCGATTTTGCCAGTGGCGCCACATTTTTCGGCAACAACGGTGAGATCATTTCAATCACCGTCGTGGCCATTAGAGACGGCTTAGTAGGAGGCTTTGAAATTGCTGACGATGCAGAGTCAAAGTCCATCACGCTTTACGGTAAGGATGCTACGCTTTACTGGGGTGAGGACCAGGAATGCGCGGGAGAAACCGGTACAGAGGCCTACATCTTTCAGATTGATGAAGAAAACGGTTGGCTCATCAACTTTCGGAGCTTTAAGCTCTCGCCGGACGAGCTTGTCTCCGTCGCAGAACAGGTCAAAATCTCATAGTCCGCTTACATTGCGTGCAATGAGCAAATCCTTACACTCAATGTTATCGATGCAATGAGTTATCAGGAATGGCGGTATCAAACATCACGCGGCATATCGGCCACATTGGCGCTCGGCCCTGGCAGAGCACTGATTCTGGCTGATTTGCCGGACAGCTTTGTGACCATCATTATTTTGGCGGGAAGTACCGACGGCTTGACGCGGGATCTGCTTGAAGAACTGGCTGACAGCTTCGATCTTTCAAAGCTCACTCCGATAGTGCTGCCGGGATCTCTCTACATTCCATCACCTTAATTTTTCATTTCAGAATATGCAGGAGGCCTTTTATCATGCGCCAAATTTCGAGACTTTCGGTCATCGCCGTAAGTACTGCTCTCCTTATAACACTAAGTTCATGCAGCAGCACACAGAGCACGCTGGAAGCCGATGACCAGCCGTCTACTCCAACAGAAAAAAGAGAAATGACAACCGATGTGCCGGAAAGCAACAATGCCAGCGGTGAATCTCCGCAGGGATCTGTCACTGACGCCGCAAACTTTGAAATAGCGGAAAACGAGGATGGTACAGTTACCATTAGCCGGTATATCGGTTCTGAAACAGATATTGTGATCCCCTCGCAGATCAACGAAAAAACTGTTTCCGCGATTGGAAACGTCATAGGTACGACCGGAGCGTTTGAAGGCTGCACGAATATAACCGCCGTGGTGATTCCGGAGGGTGTGACAGAAATTCAAGATAACGCCTTTTACGGCTGCACTTCGTTGGAGACGGTGACGATCCCTTCCAGCGTTACACTCCTGCGCAACTGTGCTTTTTGCGACTGTCCAAACTTGCGTGCGGTCTACTTCAAGGGCGATGCACCGCAGCAAGCCAATTATGTATTTGATTCCACCGAAAATGTCACCATGTATTATCAGGACGGGACCTCCGGCTGGGAGAATCCTTGGCACGGACGTCCTGCGGAAGTATATATCCCCGAATAAAAAGTGCAAGGGCCATGCTCAAATCTAACATCAAGAGGACAAGCACCATGATGAAACGTCTATTTTCCACCGCGATTGCGGTATTGCTCCTGCTGCTTGCAGGCTGTACAGCAAAGCCGGATACATCCGATCAATCAAAGCCTACAGATTATTATTTGACCGATACCGACCTTCCGCTGGATGATGCTGCGCGGCTTCGCGCCGCGCCGGATTTCCTGACGGCGGAACAGCAAACACTTTACAGGCAGGCGTTTGCGCTCTATAGCGCGATGTTTGACGGCGAAACGACCGGCATCGACGACGCCTTCCCCGCCGCAGGCGGCCAAACCGAGTACGACGAGTACACGCCGGACGGCTCCGACTATACCTATATCTGCTCCCACAGCCGTTGGCAGTCCTGGGCTGACTTTGACCGCGTTATCCACGCGCTGTTTACCGATACGTTCTGGTCTGCCTGCAATGACAACGGCAACGCGCCGATCTACCTCGAGCACGACGGCCAGCTTTTTATCCTCGACTGCGCCTACGGCGACCAATATTACAACAGCAACATTCCCGACGAATTTGCTCTGACTGCACGGGCGGATGATCGGATCGACTTCACGGTGACGGCGCACTACTCTTATCCCTATCCTCGTCAGGACGAAACCGAGGCTGAGCGCGACAAGCGGCTGGAAACGAGCTATGAGTACACGCGCACCTATCCGGTCACTCTGATCTATACTGACGCAGGCTGGCGTTTTGATGCCTTTGCCACGCCGAATCAGGCAGATATGCAGCTCATCGGCGAATGGGACGGTGTAGAGGAAACTGATTTCTATTTGCCAAATAATTAAATAACCTTTCCCTCCCGTGCCCGCAAGGCTTAATGCAGCCGACCAATTTTGAAAGAAATCCTGTCAATGTCGGCTGCAGCGAATGGATGTCAGTCAGCACGACTGTAAAATTGAGGTGTAATGTCGTGCAGCGGAAATGGGTACAAGAGGGCGGGAACATCTTGCAAGGATGTTCCCGCCTGTAAGAAGCTGCAGATTTTTACTTAGTTCTCCTTTTTCAGAAAGCATTTTCACTTCGTCACTTCGACCAAAGAAACACTCTCAGCCATATGCACAAGGTCATCTGCACTCATCTGCGCTTGAATAGTAAACTGAATGTTACTTTGAGTGTCAATCCATGTAATAGCATTGCTATCATTTTCCTGGTCTGTAGCAACAAAAATATAAGCTTCATATCCATTTATATTATCTATCACAACTTCATCTGTGCTATCTAAAACAAATTGCGAAGCTGCGCCCTGTTGAATATAAATATAATGAAGTGTAATCGGATAGCCGGTGTCACTCTGGTATAAAATCGACACCTGTATTTGGGTAGCTATTCGTTCTTCTTGGTTTTCAACATATCCCTCCGGTAATTCAGTAATGGTATACTCTGGAAGATCGCCGACCATATCATCACCCGCATAACGGTATGTCACATGCGTCTCATACCATTCTGTGACCCAGCGGATAAATGTCGCGCGAGCAGTTGGACTAACGACCATCAAACTGCCGAATGCAAGCGAGATCACCAGCAATATGACAGCGACCCGCTTTAAGGCTCTTTTCCAGACAGGCTGCTTTCGATCACGCGCCCAGCGCAGAGGGTTCTTGAGCATCGCCTTGATCTGCTTCTGATGATGCAGCGATGGCGTATACGGGATCGTCTCTATTTGAGTTTCCTCGTCCATTGCAATGGCATCCAACAGCACGTTACGCATGAAAAGGTCGAGTTCCTGCTCTGTCATATGTGAAATCCCTCCTTGACTGCAATCTCACGAAGCAGCGCGCGGCCACGGGAAATGCGCGTGTTGACCGCAGACTCTGAGATACCAAGATGCTGTGCAATTTCCTTGCCGGAGTAGCCGTTGATCAGCCGCATTTCCAGCGCCGCCCGATAGGTGGTGGGAAGCTGAGAAAATAGCCGGACAAGCTCGTTATAGCTTGTTGGATCGCTGACATCTGCCGAAAAAGTATCCCAATTCTCTTGCGGCAGCTCCTTCTGTTTGCGCCTCAGAATCATAAGTGCTTCGTTTTTCACTATAGAGATGATCCAGAAGCCTAATTTCTTACAAGGAATTTCGGAAATCTCATCAAAATGATGGATCACCTGCAAAAAAGCGTTCTGCACGGCATCTTCGGCATCGTGAGGATCTCTCAAAATACGGAGCGCCGTCTGCTCGGCACGCACATGATTTTCTTCGTATAATTCTGTAAATCTGCGCTTATCTTCTTCGCTTTCCAGCGCAGCGAGTAAGTACGATAGCATGGATAACCTCCTCACGAGGCGAGATACCCCGCGAAATGATTATAAGCATCGTTTGGCAGATAAAACAAGTCCCAGAACTCAAGTTGAAACTTTGCACAAAGAGGCAGCACTCTAATTGGTTGAATTGTCAAAAAGTGAAAACTGTGTAAGAAATCAACCGCCTGATGCATTTATAAAGCAGCAAAACCAATTGGACGAACGATGAAAGGGGTTGTTTTGTAAAAGTAAAAATCAAGGTCCAACAACGATTGAAAACTTGTTAAGTACTAAGAAGCAAGTTACGAACAGTATTACAGGAAATATGTCAAGAGGATTAATTGTCAAAATACAGCTATACAACAAGGAGGTTCAATCATGAAAAAGAGGATCATTCAGTCTTTACTTGCAATAGCGTGCTGCGTTACGGTGACCTTAAGTGCCATTCCAACCGCTGAGGCAGCAATGCGCGCAAGCGTTGTTACCGGTAAGGTAACGCTCAACGGTCAGGTCATTGATAATAAAACGGCCAAGTATCCGCTTCTGATTTACAGCAACATCACTTACTTTCCCATGACATATCATCTCAGCCGATTCATGGGTGTAAGCGCTGACTGGAACAATGGAAGCAAGACATTGGATATCACGGCCGGCGGCGCGCGCACGGCTTATGCTGCTGAGACAGGAAAAAAGCAAAGCGGCAGCGTTTCTGTTACGCTTCCCAGCTATAAGATCAGCGTTAACGGCGCACAGATCAATAACAAGGAAGAAAAGTATCCCATTTTCAATTACAACGGAATCACCTATTTCCCGCTCACATGGGCTTATGCGGTCGACTCTTTCGGCTGGAGCTATCAGTGGGATGCTGTGAATGGTCTGCGTATCGATACCAGCTCAGCCCCGGCCCCTGCTCCAGTTGAACCAGGAACTGGTAGCGGTACGCTTGATTCGGCGCTCTCGATTTTGAATGCGGGATACGCTTCGGGCGGCAGCTACCGCGGTACAATTACCGGTCCGAAAGAGCGCACGAGCTTTGATGCAACGCTCAGCGTAGAGAAAAGTACATCTGGCAGCAAGGTCGAGCTTACCGCAACTCCTTTCCCGTTTTTTGATAACGGCATCAGCTATTTTGCAAATTACTATGCCGTAAATGGTGGTTTTGCAAGTGACGAACAGATCGGCGTTTCCGGCAACGGCGGTGGACTTGGCGACCCGTTTGAAGTCAATGAATCGTCGGAGAAAGTCTACATCGGCAAATGCTTCCTTGACTGCCAGTTCACCGGAGCACGCAGCAATCATATCACGGATGCAAAGCGTGTGTCCTCGTCGGGCAGCACGGAAACATGGGAGCTGGCAGTCACGTTTGCAAGCGATGGCTTTACCGGCTACACCGCGAGTGTAAGCGTCGATACAGCAAAGAGCGCCGTAACGCAGATCGTGATCCGCACTGCAAACTATACGCTGACGGTGACTCCCGCGTAAGAAAGCATCGGTGTTTTACGGATGTTTCGCTGTGAAAGTGTCTTGAAGCGAAATGCCATAACAAGATTGGGAGGGACATATGAAGGAGTATTCGGTGTGGGTAGATGAGACGGAGAAAATCGTCTCATTTCACGAGGTAGATAATAGTGAGCTTATCTATTTTGATCAGCGCGAAATATATCTGGCCTACCTCAGTGCGCTGACCACGCAAGGCTACCGGTTCCAGTAAGCCCTTTAGCTCATGCTATCTATCTTAAAAACAGCGATTATATGGAGGAGAATACAAATGCAGCATTACCTAAAAGCATTGAAGCGAAAGAAGTCTCTGCCCTTTTCTGTAGGGCTCGTCATGCTTCTGGTGCTCACATTGTGTTTGAGTGGATGTTCAGAAAAAAACGAAGTACAGGATCAAACAAGCGGAGCGGATACCATCCCAAATCAGTCTGCATCGGCAGAGGAACCATCCTCAATTCTCTATGTGAATCATCAGCTGGGTTTTTCTATGGAGATGCCGCTGAATTGGATGGGGCAAGTTGAAGTTAAAGAAGAATATGGCCTTCACCACCAAAACGGGGGAAATTGTATCACCTTTTATCACAAGCCAACCCATGATAACGGCGAGGGCGGCATTCTTTTCTTTATTGACTGCTACCCCGGCGAATGGAGCGAGGACAACCCGCCGGTCATTGCAGGGCACAGCGTTGTCGTCGCGCAAACAGAAAAGGATACCTACCTGTTCAGGACACCGAGTGATGTCGAGTATAGCGCATCAGATCCTGTACTGGCAGAGTCCTATCAGTCTCTTATTGCACAGAAAGACTTTATCATCTCCCATATCTATGCAACCGGTCAGACCGTGATCCCGCCGAACGAGTAAGCGAATATTAAACGAAGTTCTTGCCATATCGATTCCAGTAAGCCTTTTCAGTTCGCAGCGTTACAATAAGTTAGGAGGAACGAACATGAAGTATCCTGTGATATTCAAAACCTTTTCCGTGCTTTTCTCATTGCAGTCAGATGAACGATGGATCGTCCCCATCTTTGGGGGAACGATCATCCTACTGCTTGCGTTTTCTGCGTGGCGGCTGTGTACGGAGAAAAAGGACAAGTGGCGTTACCGCAGAATGATGCTGCTTTCGCTGATCCTATGGGGAGTTGGAGAACTTCTGTGGCAGGTCAATGTGTCACAGATAATGATAATTTCTTCGATTTTAGCATTTGCTTCGATGTGGCTGTTTATATGTCAAACGGTGGTGTATGTCGTATATAAGGGGTATGAGGTATTAAAGCAGTTACACGCGAAAAAGCTACAGAGAGGAGATACTACGTGAAAGCTCAAAGAGGAAAAATCATCCTTCTGTGTCTTTGCCTTATTTTTGCAATGCTGATCATATCGGGAAAGGCCTCCAAACTTGGAACCTACCTGTATGTCCGATGCAACTATACGCATCTTGAAGAATTCGCTGCAGAAGTTATTCAGACAGGGGCTATCCCTGATGACCGATACAAGAGGAGAGATGTTCGTTATTATCCTGAATGCGGGATGATTGAGTTTTCCACATTCAGCAGCGGATTCGGTTCAGAAACCGTCTATGAAGGCTTTTATTACTCCGATGAGGATGTTCCGTTCGGGTTCCAGGGGACAAACATGAGCTTTCAATCTGACGGCGGCGGTTGGAGCTGGCATGAATCCGATGGAGATAACTTCGAGTACACGGAAAAAATCCTCGGGAAATGGTACTGGTATCGTATGCATTTTTGAAAAGCAGGATTACATAGAAAATATGAGCGGATAACTATTTGGCAATAGTTACCAATTTACCTCTAATCATCGGCACGCCATCTCTGTAGTATCAAAGGCGGCGATAGTCTCACGAGCAATTTATACCGGCTGACTAAGCACAAAACGTCACTGTCTCCCGCCAAGGGGGGACTGTGACGTTTTCCCTTTCAAAATTCTATCCATAGGGTAGCGTCATCATGGCGCATCCAGAAAAGCCTACTCTACCGGAGGATACAGGACAGAGAAAGAACAAGAATATGGAGGAACTTATGAAGATGATCGTTAGAAGAACAGTGCTGGCTGTCTGCACCCTTGTCCTGGCATTGATCCTGCCCACCGCCGCTTCCGCTGCCTGCACAGGCTTTGATGACGTACCGGAGTCTGCGGACTGCTACAAGAGTGAGATATATATCTTGCGGAGCATGAGATTACGCAAGGCGCGGGGAACGGATGCTTCTCCCCGGATGCGCCGGTTACGACCAGTCAATGGGCTGTCATGCTCTGCCGCGCCTACCACCAGCATGTGAGCGGCTTTCTTTCAAAAAAAGAGTGTCATCAATATAATCAAACCAATTGAACAGAGCGATTTTGAACCTATCCGAATATTCCATTTCAATTGCACGGTCAAGCACGGGGCCATTTCCTCCATGCCCATTAATAATAAAAAGATACTAAATCGCATTTTCCTGGATAGCGGAAAAAACGTCTCTTAAATAGTGTTCATAAGTCTCATCAGTTATATAAATTGTGCCAGGAAAGTCGCGATGAATGACGCTTCGTCCAAACGGAATAGTTGGTAAAACTGGAACATCAAGCAACTTTCCAATTTGCTCTGCAATATAGCCTGTAGTAATGCAATCTGTTTCCAGTACGCAATGTGGGCCGTGTTATTCATACGCGCCAACAGGAAGAATGCAAGAATATCGAGCTGCAATACTCTCCCTAAATTCAGAAGATGTGATTTCATATACGGTACCATTAAAGATAAACGGATTCTGCGGAATGGTTTCAATCACATGTGTAGACTCTGCGTGCGACATATTGCGCAACTCTTTCCCATCGTAAAGAATATTGCCTTCATAGTTGCGATACATTCCAGAAATCACCTTGGCAAGAGTGCTCTTTCCAGAGCCGCTTGGTCCCATGATTGCGTATTTCTTGTTTTGTAAGAAGGTACAGTTAATATCGTTGAGCGCATATGCATCGTTATTATTGTACCGAAAGTAGACGTGTTGCAAAGACATGTTTCCCACCTGGAATCCTGTAAAACTACTAATATCCTGATGTGTATTCTGCCGAACAAGGACAAAGCGGTGTCGGATATCTGTTGTTGCAATAATTTTAGAAACGCTCTGTGAGATTACCTGAACAGGTTGATTTGTAAAGTTTATAAGATTCGTTGCGGTTACAAGGTAACCTATCGAGATATTCCCTTTAAACACTAATCTTTGCAATCGACATGCGGCGACAGCTACAAAAATTGATCCAGTTGCTCTTTTCACCATTTGATGATATAAACATAAGAAAGGTTAGAATCTGGCAAATGCAAAGATATCGAAAGACGTTGACCGTGATGAAAGTGAGAGCATCCTATGTTAGTATTCCTTTTGGCTGCGTTGGAGAACGATGAGGACAAGAAGCTATTTACAGAGATATACGAACAATATCGTCCTCAAATGGAACGTACTGCAATGCATTTTCTAAAAAGTCACGCCGATATAGAAGATGCCGTGCAGAATGCATTCATGCAAATGATCCGACACTTTGAGAAGATTTACGAAATTCCATGTGAGGAATTGTCCTTTTGGATCATTTCCATAGTGAAAAATGAAGCACTTATGATTATCAGAAAAAGCCAAAAGACCGTCCCATTGGAAGATTGGGATGGTCTTGTAAGGGAATCGGAAAATACGTCCGATTATACTGAGCTGGTAGATCTGTTTACGAAACTTCCACCATCATATCGCTCCGTACTGGAAATGAAAATCCTTCACGGATTTTCTGACAAAGAGGTTGCGGCTCATCTGGGGATCTCGGAAACAGCAGTCAGTTCGCGGGCATCCCGCGGGCGCAGCCTGCTTCGTGAAATCGTCAAAAAGGAGGGCTTCTGCATATGACAGACCAAGAGTTAGATCAGTTGATGCAGCGTGTTTTATTGGATGCAATAAAAAGTGACTGCAGCAATATGTCCTGTGAAATTCCTAACTTTATGCCCTCTCATAGATATCAACATCAGATGGCAATAATGATTGCCAATCCTCTAAAGTGGGCGCATAAGCGAGCAAGGCCATTATGGAAAAAGGTATTGCAAAGAGTTGCCGTCATCCTTATCGTGTTCTCTTTGAGCCTTGGGAGTTTGATGATCATCAGCCCAAGCGTTCGCGCCGCAGTGGTCAATTGGGTGACCGAATGGTATGAAACCCACATAACATTTAGATATTCGGGTTCTCCGATATCCGGGGAAATGCCTCAGTATGAAATTGTGGAATTACCTGACGGTTATGTCGAAGTTGAGGAGCAGGCGCTGTATGGCGCTAATTATGTTTATAAAACCTATTACAATGAGGACACCGATAGAACAATGTTCTTTGATTATGTCTATATGCAGCAAGGTTCTGCGTGGGATTATTTCACAGAAAATGTAGAAGTCATCCCCGTTTCTGTTCACGGCATGAAAGGACAAATGATTTTAACCGACGATTGGGAACATGAACAGAATACTATTACATGGATTGATGCTCAGAATAAAATTCAGTTTTCTATAGACGGTAATTTTGACGCTGATGACATTTTGCACATAGCTGAAAGTGTTTCGCTGGTCAATTCGACAAAGTAAAAATTACCACTTTTACAGTGTGAGGATAGGGTCTCCTTTTGCATTTACATAGCAGATGCCGCAAGGCACTGAAGTAAAATGCAAAAGGAGATTTCTCATGAAAAGGCGCGTCCTATTTCGTTGCTTCTACCAAAGCGGCACTTTCGGCTATGTGCAGTATGGACAACCTCCTCACGAGGTGAAATACCCCGCGAAATGATTATAAGCATCGTTTGGCAGATAAAACAAGTCCCAGAACTCAAGTTGAGACTTTGCACAAAGGAACAATGCTCTAATTGTTTGAAATGTCAAAAAGCGAAAACTATGTAAGAAATCGACCGCCTGATGCATTTATAAAGCAGCAAGATTGATTCGACGAGCGGGCGACGAAAGGGGCTGTTTTGCAAAAGTAAGAATGATGTTTTTATACATACAGTGCAATGCGTAAGTGATTACAATATATGCCATTCCTACGGAGGTTCTTTATGAAACGAATTCATATCTTTCTTTTTCTTTTTGTAACCTGCTTCATTCTAAACGGATGTGGCGCTCAGAATCCAAGTGATTCCGGTCCAGAAGCGAAAGACCACACCACAGCTACTGGGAATGCAATTTTACCAGAAAGCACTATTACTTGGTTTAACACAGAGTACTTCAATTCCGGTGATGGTGTTAACATGCGAAATATGCTGCTGAGTAGTCAGTATAGTACAATTGCTGATATCCTCAAACACCTCGGGGAAAGGACACTTTATCAGGAGCTGCGATAAGATGCTTTCTTTCATGGTGTACCTCCGTCACGCTGCCTTGGCAGGAAAGAACTGCTTTGCCTTTGTGAGAAGCCACGCCTTGACGCCGTTGCGGCAGGTCATGCCGCTGACCTGGCTGTTGCAGGTCGGCATCGCACACATGGCGCAGGCGTAAATATGATTGTCCAGTACGATCTCCTCGGACAGCTGGTCAATAAACCACGCAAGGCCCACAGGGAGCGTATAGAGAGCAAGGCCTTTGGCGCAGTGACCGCACAGCACGATGCCCGTAGTAACGGGCTTTTTACAGGTACCGCACGGAACAGGACGAGGACGGCGAAGAAGCCGGTGAGGATGTGACGCGCGACGATAGCTGGAACTATGCCGATGTTCTCTGGAACGGGATTCAGGCAAAGGCGGTCACGGCGGCGTTTGAGCAGCTTTCCTACAAAGAGCAATGGTATCTGGAAAAGCGGAACGCCATCTGCATGATCTGCGGGCATGTCAGCCCCTTGTCCACGCAGTCCACCTTTGAAGATTTAGCGGTGGATTTTGAAGGAACGACAGCCAGCGGTGCGAAGCGATTCTATCGGCGGCACATTAGGCAAGCTACGGCTGAAGCTGCTGGAAAGCGGTGTGATCCATACCGTGACACTGAAACAAACCGATATGCGAAAAAAGAACAAAATAATAGCCGCCGCTGTCTACCTGTATCAGGCGGACAACGACGGCGAATGGGGTGAACTGCGGTTTGACTTTGAGAACGGCACAGCCGAGATAGTAAAACTGGCAGATTGGGACACGACAACGTCCAACATCTTTGCAAAAACGGCGATACGGTTTGTGCAGGGCTTACCGGAAGCGAGACTGCTGAACTCCGTGGTTGTGCCGTTTTGGAACGGCAGGGCATAATTACCCGCAGAGCATGACCTTTACACAGAACAGGCCGTCCTGATAGGTAACCGTACTCACCCCGCCGGATTTTTCTGCGATGTGACGGACGGACTGAAGTCCGACGCCGTCTCCTTTTCGCTTAGAGGACTGAAAGACGCCACCTTTTTCGCGGATGACTCCGTCATAGGTGTTTTCAACCTGAATCAGTGCCAGACTGTTGCCATGCAGATAGGCGGTCAGTTTGATCCTGCGTCGGGCAGGCGCGGTGCGCAGGCTGGCTTCCAGCGCATTTTCCAGCAGATTCGAGAGAACCAGGCACAGATCGATCTCGTCTACAGGAAGACATTCCGGCAGATCGAGCTGCACGGAAAATGGGATCTGCTCCCGCTTCGCAAGTGCGCAGTAATACCCGACCACGCTGTCTGCCGCCCGGTTTTCGCAGAAATGCATTTCAAGACTTGGAATTCTGGAAACCGCACCGGAGAGATAGGCTTTGATCTTTTCAAGATTTCCTTCTTCTGCAAGGGCAGCGAGCTGACATAGCTGGTGGCGCAGATCGTGCCGCGCCTGCCGGGCTTCCTCAATGGCAGCTTTCAGGCTTTCGTAGCGCTGCTGCTGCATGGAAAGCAGCTGGTTCTCCTGCTGCAATCTCACATTCCGGTTGATGCTGATCGCCATCAGAAGGAAGATTGCGTTGAAGAAAAGCATCAAAAACAAAAGTGTGATGCTGATCACAAAATACCCCTGCAAAACACGCCCGGTATAGAGCGTGTCCGCATACTTGGGAATCATAAACAGATTCAGCGCAATGAACACCAGCGGCAGCACCCAGAACACATACCATGTCTGCGCAAAATTTTCATCCTCGACCATTCTCCGCACGCTGTGCGTCGCAGGATAATAGGCGATGGCGGCAAACAGCCAGCAGATCGCATGATAGCAAATCACGGCCCGCAGACAGAACCATGGTGCAGCCTGCGCCTGCGGCAAACCGGCCAGCATAGCGGCGTTGATCGCTCTTGAAAGGCTGTTGATACAGGCAAATACCGCACAGACGGACAACGCAATCGTTCCGGATTTCCAAAGCGAGATCCGGAGCGTTTTTATGTAGATCACGACTGCAAGCAAGGTTAGGGCTGCAAGCATCGGCGCAGTCGGCATGCGGCGCGCATAGCACACCACGCCTCCGGCGGCGCAAAGCAGCGCAAGCAGCGGAACAAGCCACAAAATAAGCTTTGACAGCGGCTGCTTTAAGCTGGATTTTGCCGGGAAGTAGGCAAGCAGCATGCCGGGAATCACCACGCCGAGCTCCAGAATTGGACGCAGCAGCTCCATTATGCCATCCGCCCCCTTTGAAGCAAGAACTCCATAAGCGCCTGCCGGGCACTTTTCAGAAGGTCCTGACTGACAAACACGCGGCTTCCGTCCGCCATGCGGAAGGCGGCGCCTTCCAGATCCTTCGCGTGTTCCAGATTCACGATCACGCCGCGCCCGCACACAAAAAAGCGTGTGTCATCCTTTAGTGGGGCGATGAACGTCTTGAAGGGTTGGCGTGTGGCAAGCGTCTTTTGAACCGTCGTATGGACGTAGATCAAGTGGGCGAAGTGTTCTGCGTAGACGATGTCCTGATAGCGCAGATGGATCTCGCTTCCCTCCACCTTTAGCTCCATATATTTGTCCGGCTGCGGTATGCGGGCAAGCAGCTCGTCCGTCAGCGCGTCGATGTCCGCTTCGGTAAAGGGCTTGACCAGATAGTGCAGCGCCCGTACCTGAAAGCCCTCCAGCGCATGGTCGGTCGAGGTCGTGGTAAAAACCAGCAGGCAGTCCGTGTTGGTTTTCCGCAGCTTCTTTGCCGCCTCCATGCCCGTCATGCCATCCATATAAATATCCAGAAATGCGGCAGTAAAGGGCGCTTTCCTTGCCGCTTCCAGAAATGTCTCGCCGCTTTCGTATTCCAGAATATCCGCCTGCACATTTCTCCGGTGAAGCTGCTGCTCCAGCCGGTCTTTCAGCAGTGCACGTTCCGCAGCAAGATCATCCACAATCGCAATTCTCATGCAGGGTTCTCTCCTTGTGCTTGAATTCCAAGATAATTATATCACAGCGTGTCGAGAATGACAAAGAACCGCTGTCGGAATTCGTGCCAAAATCGCCCCTTTCGTGCTACGGCGCTTGAAAAAACCGAATGGCCTTTTTATACTGAGCGCAAGCAAAATGACAAATCGGATGAAGGAAGGAGGGAAATCTGTGTATCGTATTGCCGTGCTGGCAGAACAGAAAGCAGAGCGGCAGCGCTACGCCGAGCAAATTGCCCGGTTTTGTGAAGCGAAGGGGCTGTTTCCGCAGGTCATGCAATATGACGACCAGGAACGCTTTTTTGAAACGGCGCAGAAAGAAGCTCCAACCAATGCCGTCATTGCACTTTCCGGAGTGGCAGGACTGAATGCGGCGGAGCATCTTCGCTCCTTATGCCCCGCGTGCCGGATGATCTGGTGCAGCGACTTGGATTTCTCCCTTCACGCCTTCCGGCTGCGGGCAGACTATTTCCTGCTGGAGCCGGTTTCCGAGGAAGCATTCCGGCGAGGACTGAATGCCTGGATTGAATAAACGGGCATCGAACCAAACCAAGACAACAAGCACAAAAATGGAGGATATCAATGAAAAAGAAAAAGTTACAATGTTCTGTACCAACCCTTCTGCTGGCCGGTGTGTTGTGCCTGACATTGGCGGCCTGCGGTGCGAAGCAGTCTTCCGACATGCTTGCATCGGATACAGACTCCGCGGCAAGCGCCGCCCTGCCGGTAAAGGCCATGAATGCCAAGCGTGTCGATGAAAACCCCTATATGGCAAAGAGCGACGCCAACATTCACCACGACGGCTACAATACCGACTCTACGGATGAAGTCCTGCCGCTTGGCATCTATCCGGAGATCAATGTTTCCTATGAAAAAACCAACGCGAACGCTTCGCCTGCCATTTACTTTGACAGCTACGGCCACGCAGTCGTTCCGCTGCTCGGCGGCATCGCCATCCGCGATCTGAATGCCGAAGAGACGAAGACTCTTGGCTATTTCTCTCCGAAGCAGCACGACGGCGGTGGTTACGTCATCCAGAGCTCCTACACGTTCCTTGACTCGGAAAACCGCATCGTCTGCCCCACCAGCAACAACCATGTGCTGATGCTGCGGGCAACCGATGAAGCAGGAAACGTCCTGCCGGAGTTTGAAAAGGTACTGGACATTGACATCAAGGCGGCAGCCGAAGCTGCGCTCGGCAAGGAGCTGACGCAGAATCTTCTTTCCGTGGTCTTTGACTACGACGGCAACCTCTGGTTTGCCACCGGCGGCTTCCGCATCTATCCCGAGCGTGAGCAGCAGGGCGTGCTCGGCTACATCGCCCACTCGGCGATCGAGGCGATCCTAAACGGAGAGCAGGCCGACCTTTCGAAGGCTGTCTTTGTCCACGAGCTGACCCCCGGCGAGGGTGCGGAAAACGGGATTGCCGCCTCCAAGGACGGCGCGGTCATCCTGACGAACCAGAACTGCTATCTGCTGCGTGCCAATAACGGTGTCGAGGCTGTCTGGTGCACGCCGTATGAGAGCGCAGGCGCAAAGGTGAGCGGCGAAGGCGATAAGACCACCGGCGGCGGTCTTGCCTGGGGCGGCGGCTGCTCCCCGTCGCTGACGCCGGATCTTGTGATGTTCACCGACAATGCGGATCCAGTCAAGCTGCTGGCGCTCGATATGAAGACCGGCGAGATCGTTGCAAGCATGCCGGTTCTGGATGATCTGCCCGAGGGCTATCAGGTGGCGGTTGAAAACTCTGCCATCGTCTATGATGACAGCGAGGGCACCGTCAGCACTATCGTGTGCAACTGGTTCGGCGCGGGCAACGCAGGTCTGGCTGACCCCAACAACGACTCTTCCATCCAGAGCTACGCCAACATCTATGATATGAACTGGCTGACAAAGGGCAACTGCATGATCGCGCCCGGCGTCGAGCGCGTGGACACCGTGAAAACCGATAGCGGCTATGAGATGAAGAGCATCTGGTCTCGAAATGATCTGAGCGATACATCGATTCTCAAGCTCTCCACCGCAACGGGCTATATCTACGGCTATGTGCAGGATCTGGAAAGCGGCATGTGGCAGTACATCATTCTGGACTTTGCGACCGGCGAGACCGTTTTCACGATGGATGTTTCCAACAAATACGGCTACAACAACATGGCAATTGGTATGTATGCCGGCAACAGCGGCAACGCGCTCTACTGCCCGACGGGCTATCTGGAGCTGCTCAGATTACAGGATCGCTTCGCCTATCTGCCCGAAATGCCGTACCGAGAGGTCGATCTCGATAAGGCCGCGCGGAACGTACTGACACAGGAACAGTTTGAGCAGGCCGGCGGCGAAGGTACGGTCGCGAGCTGGCGCAATACTGTGACGGTCGAAAATGTTCATCCCAACACGACGGTCTCGTTCCGGATGAACAATCTTTCCGGAAGCGCCGCTGATTTGGAGCTCTATGCCTACGGTGCAGACGGAAAGCTGGCGGAGGTCAGCAAAGAGCTGTGGACGATCACGGATGAAGCCGGGACTGGCGTGGATACCCTGGCCGACGGCACACTGTATGAACTGCGTGTCAGCGTCGCAGACGGCGGTGCGTTCGACCTGAGCGAGACGGAAAAGGAAATCAAAATTTCCGTTGTACTTGCAAAGTAAGTCTCAAGGAAGGCTGTCAAAAAACTACAAAATCACCCCCGTTTCTGATTGATATGCTCCCTTTATGAGAGACAGTGAAATAAATACACTGTCAATCACGAAGGGAGCATTGTTCATGTCAAGAAGGAAAACCAGCAGATCAGAGCAACTGTCGGCGGCGAAAGCCTCTGCATGACCTGTGGACGCGTCAGCCCTTTGTCCACGCAGTCTACCTTTGAGGACTTGGCGGTGGATTTCGAGGGTACAACCGCCAGTGGCGCGGAGCGATTCTACCGGCGGACGCTTGACAAGCTGCGCCTGAAGCTGCTGGAAAGCAGGCTTGTCCATACCGTGACGCTGAAGCAGACCGAATGCCGCAAAAGGAACAAAAAATAGCCGCCGTTGTCTACCTGATATAGGTAGACAACGGCGGCGAATGGGGAGAGATCAGATTTGACTTTGCAACCGGCACAGCGGAGATCGTCTGGCTGGCGGAGTGGGACACGATAAAGTCCAATATCTTTGCAAGGACGGCGACTCGGCACATACAGAGCTTACCGGAGGCAAAGCCGCCAAGTGAGGTTGTTGTGATGTTTGATCAGGCATTGTGATCCTAAGAATTTATAATTCTTATTTAAGCAAGCGCTTGATTTATTTTGCGAGGTCTGATATGCTATTATAACAAACACTGGATAATGCGCAGAAATGGGGGGATTGTGTTTTGAGGGAAGAAAAGAAAGCTGAAAAGAGACAGGAGCTTGTAGACGCCTGCCTTGGCTGCTTTGTCGAAAAGGGGCTGACCGTTGCCACGACAAAGGACCTCTGTAAGGCGGCAAAGCTGCAAAACGGCGGCATCTACTATTACTTCTCCACCAAAGAGGAAATCGTTCTTGCCTGCGCAGAGGAAGCGATCAGTCGAATTGAAAAAGGTGCGTTTGCCATCGTGCTTGAAGATATTAGTGACATCAAAAGCATGATGGATCATCTCGGTGCGCTGGCGGATAAAATGTCGCCTACCATGCGCTTTCTGGTCAGCGTATGTGTGTCGCGCGAATACGGAGAAAAGGTAAAGCCTTCCCTTGTGCGGCTTGCGGCAAGATACCCTTATTACACGGGCAGGATTGCGGAGATCCTCGGCTGCACCGACGAAGAGGTTGCGCCGTTCGTTCATCTGTCGATCCTTGCCATCAACAATTATATGATCTTTGCCGAGCGAGCGCTGTTTGACCCACAAATCGAAGCGGTCAAAAAAGAGCTTTCAAGGCTTGCGGAAAGAAAGGGGTGGAATAATCGATAGTTTACCATAAAGAGAAAGTCACAAACGACTTCGTAGTCAATCCATACGCACAAACCGTTCCGTGAAGATGACCAAAGCAGAAAAGAATCATAGGAGGACAACATGAAAAAGATACTTGCAATTCTACTATCGCTGCTTACGCTGCTTTCCTGCGGGCTTCTTTCCGCCTGCTCTGCCGAAAAAACGCAGCCGGATACATTGGATACTGAAACCGTGTGGGAAACGGTCAGCGAGGCATACATCTATGCGTTCCCGCTGGTGCTGACCGACGCAACCAAAACATTATCGACCAATACGGACGGGACCATGACTGGCCGTGCGCCCATCAATCAGTTCAACCATGTAAAAAAGCTGGCGGACGCCTCTTTCCGCACCGTCGTGACGCCGAACGTCGATACCGTCTATTCGCAGGCATGGCTTGACATCAGCACAGAGCCTATGGTCTACGTCCTGCCGGAAACGGATCGCTTCTGCAATGTGCAGCTTCTGGATGCGTGGACGAACACCGCCGCCGTGCTGGACAAGGCGGGTGCTTATGCCATTGCGCTTCCCGGCTGGGAGGGCGAGCTGCCCGACAGTGTGACGCGCGTGGACGTGCCCACCGCAACGGTGTGGTCGATCACCCGCACGGTGCTGTCCGGGAACGAGGATCTGCCCAATGTCTATGCCATTCAGGAGCAGATGCAGCTCCTGCCGCTTTCGGCTTATATACAGGGAGGCGAGTATACCGCACCGCAGGGAGCTTATAAAGAGGAAAATGACTTTGTTCCCGTGAACAAGGTGCTTTCCATGACGCCAGCAGAGTTTTTCAATACGGCTAACGCTCTGATGCAGGTCAACCCGCCCGCCGATGCGGATGAGGAACTGCTGAAGAAACTCTCCGCCATCAACGTGGGCGCGGGCAAGACCTTCGACGCCGCCCTCCTGGGCGAAGGAGCTGCCGAGCGCTGGACGCAGATGCTTCAGGGGCTTCGCGCCACGCTTGCCGCCAACGGCGCGAAGTATGCGCAAAAACTCGGTCAGTGGATCTATTACGGCAAGCCCATCGGCGACTTCGGCACGGAGTATACCTACCGCGCGATGGTAGCGCTGGTGGGGCTTGGCGCCAACACCGTGGACGTGGCGATCTATCCCAAGACAACGGTGGATGAGACCGGCGCAGCGCTGACCGGAGAAAAGAAGTATACGCTCCACTTTGAAACCCTTCCTCCCACGCTGGAGGGCGGCTTCTGGTCCGTGACCGCCTACGGAGAGGATGATTTCCTCATTGACAATTCCATCGACCGCTACTGCATCAACGACCGCTCCGACTTCAAGCTGAATGCGGACGGCACATTGGATATTATCCTGTCCAAGGATGCACCGGAAGGCACCTCTAACTGGCTGCCTGTTTCCGACGGGGAATTTCATCTGTTCATGCGGATCTATGTACCGGATATGACAGCACTGGATAGCTGGCAGCCACCTGTTATCCGCGAACAATAAGGAGATGGAAAAAGAATGGCTATGAAACGCATTGCAGCAATGCTTCTTACATCGGTACTGTTGCTGTCCTGCGTCGGCTGTGCGCAGGATGGGCTCAAAGAGCCGGGCGCGGAAAAGGCAGACCTGGGTCTGACCGCCGAGGTCAAGCCCGCCACAGACTTTACGGCAAAGGCAAATGCCGCCGTCTACGATGAACTTGACTTCGATGATAAGCAGGAATATGAATTCGCCACCCGTGGACTGATCGACGCGCCGGAAACACTGGAACTGAAGGACGAGAATGGGACGATCCTCTGGAGTCAGGAAGCCTATGCGTTCCTGGACGATTATGAAAAAGCGCCTGACAGCGTAAATCCCAGCCTCTGGGAGAACACGAAGAACAACCATGCCTATGGTCTTTTTGAAGTGACGGATGGCATCTATCAGGTCCGCGGCTATGACATGGCAAATCTCACTGTTGTCAAGGGTGATACCGGCTGGATCGTCTTTGACACGCTGATGAGCGTGGAGTGCAGTCAGGCTGCCATGCAGCTGATCGAAAAGAATCTTGGTAAATTCCCGGTCAAGGCCGTCATCATCTCTCATTCCCACGCCGACCATTTTGGCGGCATCGCCGGCGTGATGGCGAAAGAGGATAAGGCAGACGAGACACTTTCTATTGAAGATCAGCTCGCCAGCGGCAAGATTCCCGTGATCACACCTGTGGGCTTCACGGAGCACTCTGTGAAGGAAAACGTCTACGCCGGTAAGGGTATGGGCCGCCGCAGCAATTATCAGTATGGCATCCTTCTGACCCCCGGCGTGACCGGCAAGCTGGCGCAGGGCATCGGCATGGGACAGTCCACCGGAACGGTCTCGTTCATGACGCCCAGCTATGAAATCACGCAGTCCGGCGAAAAGCTGACGATCGACGGTGTGGAGCTGGAGTTCCAGCTCACGCCGGGTACGGAAGCGCCCGCCGAAATGAACACGTGGCTGCCCCAGTACAAGGCGCTGTGGATGGCGGAAAACTGCACCGGCACGCTCCACAATCTCTACACGCTGCGCGGCGCGGAGGTGCGCGACGGCGCGGCATGGGCAAGCTATATCACCGAGGCCATTTCCCTTTACGGCAAGGACGCGGAGGTCACCTTCCAGTCCCACAACTGGCCGCACTGGGGAAACAACGTGGTGAACGACTACATGGTCAACACGGCTGCCGTGTATAAGTTCATCAACGACCAGACTCTGACCTATATCAATCAGGGCTACACCAGCGACGAGATCTCCAACATGATCGAGCTGCCGGAGGCGCTCAATAAAATCTGGTACACCCGCCAGTACTACGGGACGGTCGCCCACAACGCCAAGGCGGTCTACCAGAAGTTCATGGGCTGGTATGACAGCAACCCTGTCAACCTGAACCCCCTCATGCCAAGCGACAGCGCAAAAAAATGGGTGGAGTACCTGGGGGATGTTGACAATGTCCTGCAAATGGCAAAGGCGGATTTTGACAAGGGTGAATATCAGTGGGTCGCCGAGGTCACAAACACCATCGTCTTTGCCGACCCGACGAACACCGATGCACGGCTTCTGTGCGCCGATGCACTGGAGCAGCTGGGGTATCAGGCGGAGTCCGGTCCGTGGCGCAACGAATATCTGACCGCCGCGCAGGAGCTGCGCTATGGAAACGCCAATTTTACCGCTTCCACCAAATCTACCGGCGACATGGTCAAGGCCCTCTCCGCGCCCATGCTGTTTGACTATATGGCCATTGTCATGGACAAGCAGGCGCTGGCTGACCGCGACTTCACCATGAACGTGATCCTGCCTGACGTGGGCGAACAGCACATGCTCCGCGTGAAGAATGGTGTGCTGCTGGTCTATGCGGATACATTGTCTGATGATGCGGACGTGTCTATTACCTGCCCGAAGAATGCGCTGTTTGCGATCCTGACCAACAATCAGGAAACGGTTACACAGGCCGTCAAGGTCGAGGGCAGCGCAGAGCTGCTGACGCTGATGATGGAGAATATGAACCAGTTCCCGATCACCGGAGCCAACCCCTTCAACATCATCGAGCCGTAACGGCTTCGCGGGGCGGTCCGTGGGAAGACCGCCCCGCTCGAGAGAAAACAGCGAGATGCTTTCAACGCAAATTAAAAGCTGTCTGTTTCTGTTGGAAACAGACAGCTTTTGCAGCCTTACGGTTGTCCTGCACACCCGAATCTGTCAGCCAACAGTAAAAATTAGAATTACTTCCTTATCACTGTTAAGCCAATGGTTTCAAGGCTTTCTTTGTTTTTCAGTGTAAAGATCACACCTCTGAAAATCCGAAAAAGCGCACAAAAAAGCGCACAGCCGTCTGAAAACCTGAGATATCCCTAAGAGAAAGGGTGTATCTTCATGGCTCATATCAGGGCAAACACAAAGAATGGTAAAATCGTTTCCTATCGCTTCACAGTTTGTTTAGGCCGAGACTGCAACGGAAAGCAAATCCGAAAATACACTACATGGCCCATCCCACCCGATACAAGCACAGCCAAGGCAAAAAAAGCTGCTGAACGTGCTGCTGATATTTGGGAACAGGAGCTTATGAACGAGTATCATAAAAAGCTCGAAGCAGAATCAGCAGGCAAGGCATATCAGATACCGGCAGAAAAACGCCACGACGATTTTGTTTCCTTCGTCAATGATGTCTGGTTTCCTCTTCAAGTCCGTGATGGTAAGCATAAGCCCAAAACCATCGCTTTCTATGAGAGTATGACAAAGCTGCTCCTCCCCTGCTTTAGTGGCTCCACCTTACGTTAATGGAATTCAGCATTCAAGGAGACATCTTCTTTTTCTATGATACATTGTCAGAGGAAGAAAAGGAAACTGTTCGCAAGCGCATGAGGGCAAAGTATAAAGGTAATATAGTAGGCGACCCTAAAATCGATGATTTTTTAGAAGAACTCGAACGTGATTATGGCATTCGGTTGAAGAGGTTGCCGGTAACGAGCGTCGTTGCAGTGTGAGCGCGAAACAGCTTTCCTTCAAATTCCTGTGGACTTTTTCTGTCTGGGTGCTATCATACTGAGTGTTCAACTCGGGTAATGAGATGAACTTCTACAAGACTTGCAGAAAGGTGACCTTATGAAAAAACGAATTCAAGCCGCGGCGCTTGCACTATGCGCCCTTATACTCTTTGCCACGGCTACCGGCTGCGGCAAGCAGGAAAAAACGGCTACAGAGCAGCCTGCGCTGGAGGCGGTGGAATATTCCAACCTGACCGATGAGGATTCCAGAAAACAGCTTTCCGAGCTTCTCACGGATGCGGGAATCGAAGAATCACGCATTGCTGCTCTACTGAATCGAGTGGAACAGTTTAACGCCAGCGTCAAGAGCGAATGGCTGACCGATGGCTTCGAGAGCGCCGCGCCGACCGACACCAAGTATGATCCCTACAAAATGCAGGATGAATGGACAGCGGCAAACGGCAGCTTTCCCGGTTATAACTGCCGCATTACAGCATTTGGCCTGTTCAGCGAATTCATCACAGCAGGAGCCGACCAGCCGGAGGTACAGGGCGAGGACTCGCTCTTTACCGATTTAGAGACAGTCGACGCCAATCCTAACGCGCTCTGCGGTGACAGCATCTCCAAATTCTGTGCGCTGTTTGCACCGGTGAACGCCGCGGACAGCACAGAGGTCGAAGCGCAGGTCAAAGCGCTTCAGGAGGACTGGGCAGCCCGCGGCATCGCGTTTGCCGACAGCAAAGCGAGCATGATCTCTGTTGTCTTCCATGATAAATTCTCGGATGAGGACAATACGCTCTTCATTGGTCATGTCGGCGTGCTGCTGCCAGCGGAGGACGGTACGATGTACTTCATCGAAAAGGTGGCGTTCCAGGAGCCGTACCGTTTAGTGAAACTTCAGAACCGCACGGAGCTGAGCGACTACCTGATGGAGAAATACGATACCTCATGGGGCCAGGATACGACACACCCCTTCATCATGGAGAACGATACTCTGATGGACGGATACCGACCGAACCCTCTGGAGGAAACAAACCCTTAAAATTGAAACAGCAGCGGGATGGCATTGCCATTCCGCTGCTTCTACTTTACAGAACAGGCACACAACGCCAGAAAGGAGAAAGCCCATGAATATCCGCAAGCCTACAGATTACACCACCATGTTTGCCGCACTGGACGCGCTTATGGCGGCGCAACTGCCGCAGATGGAATTGTACCGCGAGATTGGCCGTCTGGTCAGCGGCAGAGCGGAAAAAGGTGCGGCTGTTGCAGCGTCCGAGTACCTGCAAATGACTTGCCCTGATGTCGAGGGCTTTTCTCCCCGCAATGTGCGCCGGATGCGCGCGTTTTACGCAGCCTACGAGAAAACTCCTGAAATCATGCGGCTGGCGATGCACCTCGGCTGGACGCAGAATGTGGCGATTTTAGAGGGGTGCGGCAGCAGCGAGGAACGGGCGTGGTACATCCGAGCCGCACTGCGTTTTGGATGGAAAAAAGCGAAATTATTGGAATCGATCAAAACGCAGGCATGGCGATATTCTTCTCTCGACGAGCAAGCGGTTTCCTGCTATACTGGTGAAAAAGAAATAACGCAGGAGAGCGAATGGAATGAAAAAGATACTCTTTGTGTGTCACGGCATTATTTACAGAAATCTCTAAAATCCCCTGTAATATCAAGGCTTTTCAGGCTTGAAGGTAGTGCTACTACACCACTACTACACCAGTGAGTCTCGATGTGACAAAAATTTTGAAATCGAGGTCAAGCTTATGGAAAGCAAAAAGAATATCAATGGAATGGATTATGTGCTGGCAGGAGATTACTACATTCCGGATCTGAAGCTTCCCAATGAGGAACGCCCTATCGGAAAATATGGGCGGATGCACCTGGAGTATTTGAAAGAGCATAGCCCTATGAGATTTAACGATCTGGTTCTGGAAGGACAGCTCTGGACTTACCTTGCCGATTTGAACGAGCAGACACAGGAGCGTTTGTCCCTGATTGTTGAGCAGATGAAGGTATCTGAGGGCGTGACTGAGGAATTGAAAGCAGCAGACCAGATGGCCTGGATTCGAGCCATGAACAGTATCCACAATCGGGCAGAGGAAATTGTGTTGGAAGAAATCGTATATAGATAATATCTTGCCGGACTTCATTTTCGATGGAGTCCGGCTTTCTATATCCAGAAGCAGTATTTTCTGCGTCGGCAAAAAGTGCAACAACTTCGCCTTGAATGCTATTGATATTTTTGCCGATGGAATGGTATACTATATAATAGATTAATGTAGTTTTTTGGATATATGAGATTGGAGTGTATGGCTCTTTTGCAGCAAAAACCCTTGCTAACAGATTAAATGCAAAGGAATTTCGTTGTGCTGTAGACAATTTTGTGCAACAAGCAGAAATGGAATTGGGACAATATTACAAGACTAAGGATGTGAAGGGTAATGAAGGTGTTGTGCGTCATATTATTTTGAGTGAGGTGTTAATTTGTCCTGAATGTGATAAGGAACTGTCATATTTTGAAAATGGCACCAAGCGCAACCCTGTGCAGTTCACAAAGACAATAACCTGCCCTCATTGCGGAAAAACTCATGATACGGATACTTTCAAGCCTGCACTTGAAAATATTTATGATTCACTGTTGAAAAAGGAAATTGTCCGGAAAAAGCGTGAGCCTGTGTGGGTATATGGCACAACAAATGGAAAAAACTGGGATCGCAAGGTGAATGACGAAGATAGAGTTCTTATTAAAATGTTGGAAGAACAAGAGTTTGAAGAATCTGATATACCGAGGGAAATTTGCTGGGGCGAACTTCATAGAACTGGTTATCATTTAGGCATTACTCATTTGCATCAGTTCTACACTAAAAGAAACTATACTGTTATGTTCAAACTCTGGAAACTAACGGAGCGGTATCCCAACAACGTTCGAGAAGCATTACAGCTTCTTTTGCTCAGTTATAATTCGACGCATTGTACTTTGATGACTCGTGTAGTTGCAAAACGAAATGCTAAAGATTTTGTTTTAACGGGTGCTCAAAGTGGTGTTTTATACATTAGTAAATTACCTGTCGAAAAAAATATTCTTTTGGGATTGAAGCGTAAGTCGATTCCATTTGAGGAAGCATATGGTTTATTAGAAAAATGTACTGGAGAACTTATAATCCACAATTCTTCGAGTGAGAAAATGTTGGAGAAAACAGGATCGATTGATTTTGTGTTTACAGATCCTCCTTTCGGAGATTTTATACCTTATGCTGAAGTCAACCAGATTAACGAATTATGGTTGAATCATACAACGGATCGAGAAAAAGAGATTATTATTAGTCCTTCTCAGGAAAAAAGTGTAGCTGATTACCAATGTATGTTGACAAGAGTGTTTACAGAAATATCTCGTGTGCTTAAACCAGACCATTATGCTGCAGTAGTATTTCATGCAGCTAAAGCTAAAATATGGGAAGCTTTTGAACATGCTATCTTAGATTCTGGTTTAGCTGTTTGTATGACAAGCATACAGGGAATGAGAGGCTTACCAATCATACCTTGGCAATCTTCGGTACACAAAGATCTCACGCAGCGCCTTATAAGGAAACAACGATTATTTCCTAAGCAGACATTATCTGTTCGACTTCGGTTTGGCGTTTATAAAAACTGTATGTTTTCAAAAAACAAAATAATTCAATGTAATTGATAGGAAGCATCCAACTTCAACGGTTGGGTGCTTTTCTTTTGCCCTAAAAATTGTTATTCATTATAGATTGAGCATTTTATCGAGTGCGCACCGCAGTGGAAGATCCTCTGTACAAGGTCATAAAATCCTGGAAAAGGCACTGTAAAAATGAACTTACTCTACCTACTAGGCAATAAAATGATGCTTCAAAATCCATTATACTTTTCTCAAAGCTAAAGCAAGCCACCTTCCCTTAGGAACTAAGGGCGCATTTCTATACCGGTTATTCCATTCCGATATGTGCGTTCTCCGAAGGTAAATGCAAAGACCCATGCTGCGTTAAAGCCGATTTTGGATGAAATGAAGAAAGAAAAATAGCCTTCATTGATTCCAGCGGTGCAAAAGCAGCAGTTCACGCCAAACAGCCCCGGTCCCCTATAAAAGGGACCGGGGCTGTTTTTTTGCGTCACTTCATGGAGCGTGCCAGGAACGCGGCGATCTGCGCGCGGGTGCAGGTACCGGTGGGGTCGAAATGACCGTTACCCACGCCGGTGGTAATGCCGTTCTCCACGGCCCAAGCCACGGCCTGCGCGTAATAGCTGTCAGTGGGAACATCGGTGAAGTTCGCCGTACCGCCCGCCGTGGGCTGGCCCACGGCCCGCCACAGCATCGTCACCATCTGGGCGCGGTTGATGGCGGCGTTGGGGTTCGCGCCGTCGGAAACGCCCTTGTCCTTGGCCCAGTTCTGTGCCTTTTCGTACCAGGTGTTACCGCCGGTCAAGTCCGCGCCGTTCTGCCGCGCAAGGATTGTCCAAAGCTGGGCGCGGGTGGTGGAGGCGTTGGGCGCGTAGATCGTGGCGCTCATGCCGTTCACCAGTCCGCGCGCACTCACGAAGTCGATTTCGTCCTCGGCCCAGTGGTTTCGGGTGTCGATGAAGCCCTTGGAGTTGTCAACGATCTTCACCGTCGCGCTGCCGTCCACGGTCAACTGGATACCGTCCTCGGTGGGAATGGAATCCTTCAAAATTTCCTCCGTGCCGTCGGGGTGGACGAGCACCGCCACCGTACCGGGGGTCACGTTGGAAACAGGAATTTCCACCTTGGTCTCGCCCGCGCCCTTGGGAAGCTCGATGCTCACCGTGGGGGCGGTGCTGCTGTTCCGGGTGGCCTCGACCTCCACGGGAACCTTGACCGCCTCGCCGTTCTTCTTCGCGTCCTCAACGGCCTTGCCGCTGACCTTGGCCGCCGCCTCGGTCTGGCCGTTTTTGTCGGTTTTCACCGTGCCGGTGGAGCCGTCAGCGGCCTTGTTCTCGGTGACGGAACTGCCGTCCTTCTTCGTCTCGGTCTTGGTCACAGAGCCGTCCTTGCCGGTGGTGGTTTGGGTCACAGAGCCGTCTCTCCGGGTCTCGGTCTTGGTGGTGGAGCCGTCGGCATTGTTCTTCGTCTCCGTTTTAATGACCGGATTGCTGTCATGGCTGTCCCGGTCGGAGGAAGATCCGCCGGAACTGCCGCCCGTAGAGCCGCCGGGCTGAGAGGGCGTAGTACCGCCGGTAACGGTGACCTTGCAGACCGCGGATTTGCCCGAACCGTCCGCCGCAGTGGCGGTGATCGTCGCGGCACCTGCCTTGACCGCCGTCACGGTGCCGTCAGGGGCTACGGTGGCAACATCCTCGTCAGAGGATGCCCAAGTCAAAGCCTTGTTGGCGGCGTTCTCAGGCGCGACCGTGGCGGTCAGCGTTTCGCTGTTTCCAACAGAAATCGAAGTTTCCGCCTTGTTAAGCGTGATTTGGGAAACAGGGACGATCTCGGGCGTCACGGTGCGGACATAGCCGCAGACATTACAGGTCGTATCCGCGTCATCGTCGTAGATGTGCGCCGCTTTGTCCTTGATGCTTTCGGACTGATTCGGGCACGCCGCGTCGGTGCATTCGTGCCAGTGGTTCGTACCGTCCTTGCTCCAGTCGCCGTAGCGGTGCTCGTGCGCGGGCGGCGTGGTATCGCCGGTAACGGTGACCTTGCAGACTGCGGATTTGCCCGAACCGTCCGCCGCGGTGGCGGTGATCGTCGCGGCACCTGCCTTGACCGCCGTCACGGTGCCGTCAGGGG